>JACCEA010898482.1_pt1 | contig 72100 bp, 58 predicted proteins | sample 7449851 | NCBI WGS metagenome assembly JACCEA01 (sample SAMN15323453, study PRJNA562643) | freshwater metagenome | isolation source: river surface water | place: USA:Blue River Watershed | collected 2017-08-18 | reverse complement strand
GAACGCCTGCCGGGCATCACCGAAAGCGGCAAGATCTTTGCCGGTGTCGACCTGACCCGCCAGCCGCTGCCGGTGGTTCCGACCGTGCACTATAACATGGGCGGCATCCCCTGTGACTATCACGGCCGGGTGATGACCATCGGCCCCGATGGCAATCCGGAAACCCCGGTACAGGGCCTGTTCGCGGTGGGTGAAGCGGCCTGCGTTTCAGTCCACGGCGCGAACCGCCTGGGCTCGAACTCGCTGATCGACCTGGTGGTGTTTGGCCGTGCAACCGGCCACTACCTTAAGGAAAACATCAAGCCGGGCACGGCCCATGCCGAACTGCCCAAGGACAGCGCCGACCTGGCCCTGTCGCGGCTTGATCACTTCCGCCACGCCAATGGCGGCTCGCCGACTGCGGAAATCCGCACCGAAATGCAGCGGACCATGTCGACCCATGCAGCCGTGTTCCGCAACGACGAGCTGATGGCCGAAGGCAAGGAAAAGCTGGCCAAGACCTATGCGCGGATGCAGGATATCAAGGTCCACGATCGCTCGTTGATCTGGAACTCGGACCTGGTTGAAACGCTTGAGCTCGACAACCTGATCAGCCAGGCTGCCGTTACCCTGCACAGCGCGCACAACCGCAAGGAAAGCCGCGGTGCCCATGCGCACGAGGACTTCCCCGAGCGTGACGACAAGAAGTGGATGAAGCACACCGCAGCCTGGTTCGAAGGCTGGGGCGGCAAGGGCGGAGCGGTCAAGATCGACTACCGCCCGGTCCACGAATACACGCTGACCGACGACGTTGAGTACATCAAGCCGAAGAAGCGGGTGTACTAAGCCGGATTGAGGCCATCAGACCGGGTGAATTCGCCCAGGTCCGATGGCCTCGAAGTAGCGCGCGATGCTGGCGATCGTCTTGTCGCTCAGCACGATAAAGGCGCGGCGGCGGTCGGTACTGTCACCCTCGCGGTTGACCAGACCGGCCTCTTCCATCTGCGTGATCCAGCGCAGTGCCGTGGTGGGCGGCACGCCCGAAGCCAGGCACAGCGAGGTTACGGAAATTCTGGAGTGCTCCGCCGCTGCGGCCGTCAGGTCCAGCAGCATGTCCCAGGCCGGGTCGGCAAACAGATCTCCGGGAAAATAGCGCGAACGCAGGCGGCGTTGCCGGATAATCCGCCGCACCAGCCGCGGATCTGGCAGCGGAGGCCGGCCTGCTGACTTGCTGATGGCCTGGCCAGGGCTTGCCATGCGATTGCGCAGCGTTGGGCTGAGACCAGACACTCCCGCATCCTGGCGGTCTTCGGCATCCAGCTTCACCAAAATGTCCCACAGCGATTCCGATAAGGCTTCCAGATTGTTTACAAAATCCGCCGAATACGCGTTCACCGCTCGCCCCCGAACGTAGTTGAATGATCCAACTGGTTGCCGCCGGCCAAGACCAAGGCTAACCTTCCGGTCTCCGCCAATAGGTTGGAAATCTAAGCGAAGGGCAAGGAGGTCGAGTTAATTTCGTCCTAGCATGCCAGAAGTTTGATGATCGTTTCGGCCTGTAGTCCGCTGTTGGCCCAGCCATCTTCAGTTGCTGATTGAGGAGCCTGATAATGACCAAATCTATCCCCGCGCGCCGGTTTCCAGCGCGTGCATTGTTCCCCGGTTTTGCGCTTGCCCTCTCGCTGGCAGCATCGGCGGGCTCTGCTGCTGTTCAGGAACCCGCAGCCGCGGCTGCGCCTGCTGCGCCGACCGCCCCACAGGTTCATCGTGAACACCGGATCCTCATCATCGAAAAAGATGGCGCGGCCAAAGGTGACGAGACTGCCCTGAAAACCCGCGTGATCGAAAAGGATGGCAAGACGATTGTCATCAAGACCAACAAGGCAGTGACCGACGCGGAAATTGAAGAAAAGGTCGCCAAGGCGCTGGCTGCCATGCCCGATGCACCGACGGAACCGGCTGCATCCGGCAAGGGCGAGCGCCGGGTGATCGTAAAGCGGATCCAGGGCGAAGGTGCGCCAGAGGCAATGGCTTGGAGCCATGCGGACCATGCCGAGAGCCGGGTCACCTGCACCGAGGGCGCGAAGACTGCGAACTTCGAATCCGAGGCAACGGATGCCGATGGCACCAAGCGCAAAGCCGTGATGCGTTTCTGCCTTGCTCAGTCTGGCACCGGTGGGGCCAAGGCGGGCGAAGGCCTGAAGGCCGCGCGCGAACGGATCAGCAAGGATCCCGGTCTATCGCCCGCGATCCGCGACGATATCCTGAAGCAGCTCGACGCTGAAATCGAACGGCTGTCCAAGCAGGGCTGAGATCAACGCCAGCGCAGGCGATCGGGCGTCAGCTGCTCCACGCTGGTGACGCCCATCAGCTTCATGCCGCGCTCGATCTCATCCTTGAGCAGCATGATCGCCCGCTCGACGCCTTCCTGGCCGGCAGCGGCGAGGGCATAGAGGTAAAGCCGTCCGCCGGAGGCCGCAGTCGCCCCGGCGCAGAGGCTCTTCAGCACGTGGGTGCCGCGCCGCACGCCGCCGTCGCAAATGATTTCGATTTCTCCGCCCACGGCGTCGACGATTTCGCGCAACTGGTCGAACGGTGCGCGGCTGCCATCAAGCTGGCGGCCGCCATGGTTGGAGATCATGATCGCATCGGCGCCAATCTCCACCGCGCGGCGGGCATCGGCGGCGCTCATCACGCCCTTCAGGCAGAATGTGCCGCCCCACTGCGCGCGGATATCGGCGGCGGTGTTCCAGTCCATCGACTGGTCCAGCATGGTGTTGAAGTATCCGGCGATCGAGACAGCTTCGCCGGTGCCTTCGTTTACGTGGGTATCGAGATTGGGCAGGCTGAACTTTTCGCGCAGCAGATAGTCCAGCCCCCAACGCGGCTTCATGGCATAGCCGAGCAGGTTGCGGGCCGTGAATTTCGGCGGCGAGGTGAAGCCGGAGCGGGCGCAGCGTTCCCGCTTGCCGGAAACGATCGTGTCGACGGTCAGGGCGATGCAATCGAACCTGGCCGCCTGGCAGCGCTCGATCATTGAACGGTTGAGCCCCTTGTCCTTGTGGACGTAGAGCTGGAACAACTTGGGCCCTTGGGTCAGCGCGGCGGTTTCCTCGATGCTGACGGTCGCCAGGCTGGAAATGCCGAACCACAGCCCGAACTTTTCCGCCGCTCGGGCGACGGCGCGTTCGCCCTGCCAATGGAACACGCGTTGCAGCGCGGTGGGGGAGAGCATCAAAGGCAGGGCGCTCTTGCGGCCCATCAGCGTGATCGACGTGTCGATCTCTGCCACCCCGGCCAGAACATCCGGCACCAGGTCGACCTGGTCAAAGGCGCTGGTGTTGCGAGCCTTGGTCACCTCGTCATCGGCGGCGCCATCGATGTAATCGAACACGGGCCAGGGCAGGCGGCGGCGGGCAAGTTCGCGAAAATCGGCGATGTTGTGGCAATCGGTCAGGCGCATGGCCATGAGCTAGCGCAGGCCTGCTACCCGGGAAAGCTACTTCTTGATCGGTCACTCGGCGGCTTAGACCGCTTATCAGCGGCGTGTTGCCACTGGACAGGCGCGCGCCCTGTCCGCAATGAACTGTCCTTCAACAGGCATTTGGAGTCGAGCATGTTTCTAAAGGGCAAGCGCGCGCTGGTTACGGGTTCCACCTCTGGCATTGGCCTGGCGATTGCCCGGGCGATGCATGCCGAAGGGGCGGAAGTGATCCTTTCGGGCTTCGGGTCGGACGAAGAGATCGCAGCATTGTGCCAGGAACTGGACGCCCGCCATGTTCCGGCTGACCTGATGAGCGCCGCTGGGGTTGAAGCACTGTTCGCTGGTGCGGGCGAGGTGGATATCCTCGTCAACAATGCCGGAATGCAGCACGTGGCCCCGGTCGACGAGTTCCCGGTTGAAAAGTGGGACCAGATCGTTGCCCTGAACCTCTCTGCGGTATTCCACGCCTGCCGCCTTGCCGTGCCGGGGATGAAGGCACGGGGTTGGGGCCGCATCATCTCGACTGCTTCTGCGCACAGTCTGGTCGCATCGCCGTTCAAGGCGCCCTATGTGGCGACCAAGCATGCGGTTGCTGGCTTCACGAAGTCGCTGGCACTCGAACTCGCAACGAGCGGCGTCACCGCCAACTGCATCAGCCCCGGCTATGTCTGGACCGCGCTGATCGAGAACCAGATCCCCGACACGATGAAGACCCGGGGCCTAAGCCGCGACGCGGTAATCAACGATGTCCTGTTGGCCAAGCAGCCCACCAAGCGGTTCGTCCAGCCCGAGGAGGTAGCGGCTCTGGCCGTGTTCCTCTGCCGCGCGGAGGCCGGCAACATGACTGGCACCAACATCTCTATGGATGGTGGCTGGACGGCCGAATAACGAACAACCCGCCATGGAAGTGTAACCTTCCTGCCACCCCCGCGCCTTATCTGTATGGCGGATGTTCAAAGCCGCTTGTCCGTATGCTCACCTGCTGTAGGACGGGGCGATGAAACGTTGCCTGAGAGCGATGAATCGATTGACGGCTGCGGCTTTGGCGGCAGCCGTGCTGTGCTCTCCAGCGGCGGCCCAGCGGCGCGATACAGCGCTTGAGGCAGCTCTGCTGGCCCATGTTACCGAACTGGCCAGCGATGCTTATGATGGCCGCGAGCCGGGAACAGACGGCGAGGCGAAGACGCTTCGTTATATCGGCAGGCAGTGGTTCGATATCGGGCTTGAGTCGGGTACCAATGATCCGCGCAACGCCTGGTTTGCCCCAGTCACGCTGGTGGCGCGTGAGCCCGCATCAAGCCGGGTCGCGTTCAGCCGTCGCGGCCGCCCCCAGTTCTCGCCGCTGGGTTCAACCGAAGTTTTCACCTCGGGCAAGCGCACCCTTTTGAATAGCGCGCCGGTGCTATTCGTCGGCAAGGGCCAGCACGAGGTGGGTCGCGCCGAATTGGCAGGGCGGGTCGCCCTGCTGCTTGAAGCCGGTGATAGCAGCGCACTACGCCAGAACGCCCTGCTTAAGGCCGGAGCCGCGGCCGTGATGACCATCCTGGATGGTGAGCGCACGCTGGACGAGGTGCGCGCACGACGCAGCCGGTCCGGCTATGCCTTGGCCACCGAAGAGCTGGGTGGCGATCTTGATGCCTATATCAGCGCGGAAGGGATAGAACGGGCGCTCGCCGGCGGGCCGCTGGATCTAACGGCATTGCGAGCCCTGGCGGCTCAGCCCGATTTTACTGCCAAGGTTCTGGACCTTGCGGTTACGCTGGAAGCAACCACGCGTGAAACGCGGATCAATACCCACAACGTTATCGGGCGCATCCCCGGTCGCCGACCCGAAACCGGGGCAATCCTGCTGCTGGCCCACTGGGATCATTTTGGCGAATGCGCGTCAGCGCCGGCCGAGGACCTTGTTTGCAACGGTGCAATCGACAACGCCAGCGGCATCGCCGCCTTGACCGAGATTGCACGGCGACTGGCCAAGGGGCCGGCAATGGACCGCGATGTCTATTTCCTGGCTACCACTGCGGAAGAAATCGGCCTGCTTGGCGCCGAAGCCTTTGCCGAAAACCCGCCACTGCCGCTCGACCAGATCGTCGCAGCTTTCAATCTGGACAGCTTTGCCCTGGCGCCACGCGGCACACCGATCGGAATTGTCGGGCGCGGGCTGACCGCGCTTGATGCCGGGATCCTGGCCGTGGCCAAGGCGCAAAAGCGCAAGGTGGTCGATGGCGATGCAGCCAACGCCTATGTCCGCCGCCAGGATGGCTGGGCGCTGCTGGCGCACGATGTCCCCACGGTGATGGTTTCATCAAGCTGGTCTGACATTGCCCGGGTGGAGCGCTTCTTTGACGGCGATTATCACCGGCCGGGCGATCAGGTGAAGCCCGGGCTGGACCTGTCCGGCACGGCTGAAGACGTGGCCTTTCACGTGGCGCTGGTGCGGCACTTTGCCGACCTGAAAAAGGTTCCACCGCGATCTAAATGAGGCACTAGCCCTAATCGGGGAGTGCGTTTACATGGGCCGCCACGAATCTTCCAACCAGACGCAAAGTGGCACCCATGGACATTCCTCTCGGCCTTACCTTCGACGACGTGCTGCTGCGTCCGGCCGAATCCGATATCCTGCCTTCAATGGCGGATACCAGCACGCGGCTGACCGCGCAGATCGGCCTCAATATCCCGGTGATTTCGTCGGCGATGGACACCGTGACCGAGGCGGACATGGCGATTGTCATGGCCCAGCTGGGCGGGATCGGCGTGCTGCACCGTAACCTGACGATCGAGGAACAGGTTGCCGCCGTCCGCGCGGTGAAGCGCTTTGAAAGCGGCATGGTGGTCAATCCGATCACGATCGGCCCCGATGCCACGCTGGGTGAAGCGCGCATGATGATGGAAGCCAACCGCATCTCGGGCATTCCGGTGGTTGAGGCGGGCGGCCGGCTGGTTGGCATCCTGACCAACCGCGATGTGCGCTTTGCCGACAATCCGGCGCAGCCGGTGCGCGAGCTGATGACGCATGAGAACCTGGCGACTGTCCGCGCCGGGGTGAGCCAGGACGATGCCCGCAAGCTGCTGCACCAGCGCCGGATCGAAAAGCTGCTGGTGGTGGATGAGAACTTCCATTGCACCGGCCTGATCACGGTCAAGGATATGGAAAAGGCGATCACCTATCCCGACGCCACCAAGGACGCCACTGGGCGGCTGCGCGTTGCCGCGGCAACCACGGTGGGTGACAAGGGCTTTGAACGCACCGAGGCGCTGCTGGCGGCCGAATGCGACGTGGTGATCATCGACACCGCCCACGGCCACAACCGCGACGTTGCCCGTTCGGTTGAGCGGGTGAAGAAGCTGTCGAATTCGGCGCAGGTTATTGCCGGCAATGTTGCGACCTATGAAGCGACCCGGGCGCTGATCGATGCCGGGGCCGATGCGGTCAAGGTGGGGATCGGGCCGGGCTCGATCTGCACCACCCGCGTGGTAGCTGGCGTGGGCGTGCCGCAGCTGACCGCAATCATGGAGGCCGCGCGCGCCGCAGCCGACAGCAAGACCCCGATCATCGCCGATGGCGGCCTGCGCACCTCGGGTGACGCGGCCAAGGCGCTGGCGGCGGGTGCTTCGACCATCATGGTCGGTTCGATGCTGGCCGGGACCGAGGAAGCGCCGGGCGAGACCTTCCTGTACCAGGGGCGCGCTTATAAGTCGTACCGCGGGATGGGTTCGGTTGGGGCCATGGGCCGCGGCAGTGCGGACCGCTACTTCCAGGGTGATATCAAGGACCAGATGAAGCTGGTGCCCGAAGGGATCGAGGGCCAGGTGCCGTACAAGGGCCATGCCCGTGATGTCGTCCATCAGCTGGTGGGCGGGATCAAGGCGGCGATGGGCTATACCGGCTCAGCCACGATCGAGGACCTGCGCACCCGCGCCAATTTCGTGCGCATCACCAACGCGGGCCTCAAGGAAAGCCACGTCCACGACGTGACGATCACCCGCGAGGCACCGAACTACAAGCTGTGACGCCGCAGGCCCGCGTTCAGGCCGCGATCGAGATTCTCGATCTGGTGATCGCCGCTGTGCGCGCCAATGGTGCCCCGGCGGACCGGATTGTCAGCGACTGGTTCCGCACCCGCCGCTTTGCCGGGAGCAAAGACCGCCGCGCGGTGCGCGAACTGGCCTATGCGGCGATCCGGGCCTGCGGGCCGGTCCCGGTCAGCGGACGGGCGGCGATGTTGCGCCTGGCCCAGCACGATTCCGCATTGGCCAGTCTGTTCGATGGTTCACGCCATGCTCCTGAACCGATTGCACCGAACGAGGCGATCGCGGCAGGCGGGATCGCGCCGGCCTGGCTCGAAAGCGCGTTGGAAGAAAGCGGGATGAGCGGCGCAGACGCGCTGGCCTTGTTGGAGCGCGCGCCGCTCGACCTGCGGATCAATCGGCTGAAAGCGGATCCTGCAACGTTGGAATTGCCGGAACCGGCCGAACGCGGCCTTGCTCCGAGCAGTCTCCGGTTGCCGCATGGGACCCAGGTTGAGACCTGGGATGCCTATACCAGCGGCCAGATCGAGGTGCAGGATGCCGGCTCGCAACTGGTCTGCGCGGCGCTGGCGGCTCAGGCGGGTGAGCTGGTGGTTGACCTTTGCGCTGGAGCAGGGGGCAAGACGCTTGGCCTTGCGGCGGACATGGACAATCGCGGGCGACTGATTGCCTGCGATGTTGATCGCGCCCGCCTGTCGCGGCTGGAACCGCGGGCCCTGCGCGCCGGGGTGACAATCGCAGAAACGCGGCTGCTTGACCCCAATCGAGAGGCGGCAGCGCTGACCGATCTGGTTGCACAGACCGATGCCGTGCTGGTCGATGCCCCCTGTTCGGGTACCGGAACCTGGCGTCGCAACCCTGAAGCGCGCTGGCGGCTGACGCCGGAGCAACTCTCGCGCTATGTTGCCACCCAGTCGCGGTTGCTGGACCTGGCCGCAACGCTGCTGCGACCCGGTGGCCGATTGGGCTTTGTCACCTGTTCGCTGCTCGATGCCGAAGGGGCAAACCAGGCGAGCGCGTTCTTGTCACGCCATCCGGACTGGACGGTTGACGATCTTAAGCTGGCTGCGGGCGAGGCCCGCGGTGCCGGTTGGCGCCTCGCACCGGGCCGTGACGGGACCGATGGGTTTTTCGTCGCCTGCTTCAAAAAGAGGTGATAACAGTCCGGTCGATGTCGAGCTTTTGGGAGCAATTGATGCGCTATACCCCTGCCGCGCTGGCCTTGTCGTTGCTGGCGGCAGTTACGGCCAGTGTCAGCGTGTCAGCGCCGCCCGTGCCGCTTGATCCGCGCGCGGCATTGCTGGTTGCCGATGGGCGCAAGGCGCTTGCCAGCGGTGATACCAATGGCGCGATTGATGCTTATGAGGCAGCGTTGGTGATCCAGCCCGGCCACGTCGCGATCCTGCTCAACCTAGGTGAGGCGAGCCGTAAGCAGGGGATGCAGGGTAAGGCGCTGCGTTATTATCGCGAAGTGCTGGAAAGCGATCCGGGCAACGTCTACGCGATTTCGGGCGAAGGCATGGCCTTGGTGGAAAAAGGCGCGGTAGAACGGGCCCGCCGCAACCTCGTCCGGCTTGAACAGGTCTGCGGAAACGGCTGTGCCCCGGCAAAGGACCTTGCATTGGCGATCCAACAGGGACCAAGCCCGCAGATCGTGACAGCCGAGGCAGTGCAGACCAAGCCGACGGTATCGGCCAACTGACCCGCGTCAGATCAGGTCGCGAAACGCGTCAAGCACGGCGCGGTAGACGCGTTTCTTGAACGGTACGATTACGTCCGGCAGCTGCGCCGGCTCCAGCCACTGCCATTCGCAGAACTCTGCGGGATCGTGGGCGTCGAGGCGGATGTGGTGATCCTCTCCGCTGAACCGGGCCAGCACCCAGTGCTGACGCTGGCCGCGATATTGGCCGCCCCATAGCTTGCCAATCAGATCGTCTGGCAGATCATAGAGCACTTCCTCGCGCGTCTGGGCCAGGATGGTGACGTGTTCTTCCGCCACCCCGGTTTCTTCCCACAGCTCGCGCAGCGCAGCGGTGCGCAGGTCTTCGCCTTCGTCGATCCCGCCCTGCGGCATTTGCCAGTAGACTCCGCCCTCATCCGGCTGGCCGCGCATGTCGATGCGCTTGCCGACAAAGGCAAGCCCATCGGCATTGACCAGCATAACCCCAACACAGGGGCGATAGGGCAGGGCGGCGAGGTCAGTCTTGGGAGGGAGGTCGCTCATCGCCCGGCCCTTAGGCCGAAATGCGCGCCAACATCAACTTCGCCTGCGCCAGAATAGCCAGCAAATCGGCCTGGGCGCTTGGCACGGCCTTGCGCAGGTTGACGAAGCCGTGGATCGAACCCTTCATTTCCATGAAGTGACACTCCACCCCGGCGGCGGCGAGGGCTGCTGCATAGCGGCGCCCCTGGTCGCGCAGCGGGTCGAGGCTGGCGGTGACAAGGAGGGTCGGCGGCGAGCCGGCCTGTGCACCATGGATCGGATAGGCCATCGGATTTCCTGCTTCCGGGGCATAGCAGCCCATGAACCAGTCCATCGTTTCCTTGGTCAGAAGATAGCCGTCGGCAAATTCGGTCATCGAACCGTCGCTCGATTCGTCGGTGGCGGGATAGATTGGCACCTGCAGGATGACGGGGACTTTGGCCGGATCTTTTGCCAAGGCTTGTGGCACGACGATAGCGAGGTGCCCACCGGCGCTATCGCCCATGGTAATCAGCCCGGTCACTTCGCGGCCCAGCTTCAGCCCGTTTTCCGCGACCCAGCGGGTGGCGGCGATGCAGTCCTCGTCCGATGCCGGGAAGGGATGTTCCGGCGCCAGCGCATAGTGGACGGCCACGACCGGCAGATCGAGTTCTGCAGCAATCGTGGTGCAAAGCGCATGGTGCGATTCCAGATCCCCGATTACGAACCCGCCGCCATGATAGAACATCACCACCGGCCCCGGGCCACGATCGGCGCGCGGATCATAGAGGCGAAGCGGAATGTCCCCGCGCGGACCGGGACAGGTCAGGTCGGTGATCGTTGCCAGTGGAACGGGGTCTGCCTCAACGAGCGCGGCCATTTGCGTATAAGAGGCGCGGGCATCGGCGAGCGGGATTTCGTTCATCTTCGGCCCAGCCATGGCGGCCAGCATGTCCAGCAGCATCTTTACATCGGGGCGGACGTATGGGGTGGCTTCGCTCACGCAGGAATCCTCTCTCTTGACAATTTAACCGACAGGTTAAGTCGCGATTTGCCACTTGACTAGCCGCCTTGGCGCTCCTTTTGTGACCGGAGTTGCCCGGTGCGCAGTTTTTCTTGATTGCCGGGCAGGCGGGGACGGGACTAGGGCGCTCCGCAAGAGACGGGGCGGCGAATCCGCCTGAAGTTTGACGTCGTTCAAGGAAGACGCATGGCAACGCAATTGGCCGATCCCGAAGTTAAGTCCAACGCCGCGCCTGAGGCCGTGGTTGTCCGCTTTGCGGGCGACTCGGGCGATGGCATGCAGCTGACGGGCGGGCAGTTTACCCTCTCCAGCGCGCTCGCGGGCAACGACTTCGCGACGTTCCCGGACTTCCCGGCCGAAATCCGCGCGCCGCAGGGCACGCTGTTTGGTGTCTCGGCGTTCCAGATCAACTTCGGCTCGACCAGCATCGATACCGCAGGCGACGCCCCGGACGTGCTGGTGGCGATGAACCCGGCGGCGCTGAAGACCAATGTCGGTGCGCTCAAGCCTGGCGGCCTGATCATCGCTGACACGGGTGAGTTCACCAAGCGCAACCTGGAAAAGGCCAAGTACGAGGTCAATCCGCTTGAGGACGGCAGCCTGGCCAAGTGGCAGGTGCTGGCTTTCGACATTTCGGCGCTGACGCTCGAATCGGTGAAGCCGTTCGGTCTGGGCAACAAGGAAGCCCTGCGCTGCAAGAACATGTGGACGCTGGGCCTGGCGCTGTGGATGTTCGACCGCGATCGCCAGCCGCTGATCGATTGGCTAAACCAGAAGTTCGCCAAAAATCAGGTGCTGGCCGATGCCAACGTCGCCGCGCTTAACGCAGGCCACGCCTATGGCGAAACCGCCGAACTGGGCGGCCATGTCAAGAAGCTGCACCTGGGTCCGGTCCCGACCCCGGCGGGGCTCTATCGCACGATCACCGGGGCCGATGCGGTTGCGCTTGGCCTGGTTGCGGGCGCGCAGTTGGCGCATTTGCCGATGTTCTTTGGCGGCTATCCGATCACGCCGGCCAGCTCGATCCTGCATGCACTGGTCCGGCTGAAGGAATTCGGTGTCACCACCTTCCAGGCGGAAGACGAAATTGCAGCGATCTGCGCGGCGATTGGCGCCAGCTATGCCGGCCAGCTGGGCGTAACCTCCAGCTCGGGCCCGGGCATCGCGCTCAAGGGTGAGGCGATGGGTCTGGCGGTGATGACCGAACTGCCGCTGGTGATTGTCAATTCGCAGCGCGGTGGCCCTTCGACCGGCCTGCCGACCAAGACCGAGCAGTCAGACCTTTACCAGGCCGTATATGGCCGCAATGGCGATGCCCCGATCCCGGTGATCGCCGCGCGCAGCCCATCAGATGCGTTTGAATGCGCGATCGAGGCTTGCCGGATCGCGGTGGAATACATGACCCCGGTGATCATGCTGACCGATGGCTATATCGCCAATGCTGCGGAACCTTGGAAGGTACCGGATCCGGCGGGCTACAAGGAATTCCCGGTTTCGTTCCTGGCCGAGAAGAACGCTGGCGATACCCTGCTGCCCTATAAGCGCGATGCCAAGGGCGCGCGCCCATGGATCAAGCCGGGTACGCCGGGCCTGATGCACCGCATCGGCGGGATCGAAAAGGCGGTCGACACCGGCCACCTCGATTACTCGCCCGCCAATCACCAGGCGATGACCGACGCGCGCAAGGCCAAGATCGATGGCATTGCCAAGTCGATCCCCGATCAGGACGTCTGCCTAGGCAATTCCAGTGGCAAGCTGGCCGTGGTTGGCTGGGGCAGCACCTATGGTCCGATCCACCAGGCCGTTGGCCGGGCGCGGGCCAAGGGGCTGGACGTGAGCCATGTGCACGTCCGCCATATCTGGCCGCTGCCGCAGAACCTGGGCGAACTGCTCAAGGGTTACGACAAGGTGCTGGTGCCCGAAATGAACACGGGCCAGTTCAAGACCGTGCTGCGCGACCAGTACCTGGTCGATGCCCAACCGCTGACCAAGACCAGCGGCCAGCCATTCACCATTGCCGAAATTGAAGCCGCGATCGAAGGAGCGCTGGCATGAACGCGATTACTCCCATCACCACCACCCTCAAGGACTGGGAAACCGATCAGGAAGTCCGCTGGTGCCCCGGCTGTGGGGACTATGCGATCCTGAAGGCGGTCCAGCGCACCCTGCCGGAACTGGGCGCTGACCCGGCCAACACCGTGTTCGTATCGGGCATCGGCTGCTCCAGCCGCTTCCCCTATTACGTCGAAAGCTATGGCTTCCACACGATCCACGGCCGCGCCCCGGCTTTTGCCACCGGCATCAAGCTCGCCAATCCACAGCTCGATGTCTGGCTGGTTACGGGTGATGGCGATGGCATGTCGATCGGCGGCAACCACACGATGCACGTGCTGCGCCGCAACCTCGATTGCCAGATCCTGCTGTTCAACAATGAGATCTATGGCCTGACCAAGGGGCAGTATTCACCGACCAGCCGTGAGGGCACGACCAGCCCCTCAACCCCGCTGGGCTCGGTTGATCGGCCCGCCAGCCCCTGCGCCTTCGCGCTGGGCGCCGGCGCGCGCTTCATCGCCCGTGGCTTTGACGTGTCAAAGCACCTGCCGGACGTGCTTAAGGCGGCCTACCATCACAAGGGTGCGGCCTTCGTTGAGATCTTCCAGAACTGCATCGTCTACAACAAGGACCGGTTCGAAGACTTCGCCGCACCTAAGGGCGCCGAGGACCGCCAGCTATGGCTCCAGAACGGTGAACCGATGCTCTTTGGCTCAGCAAAGACTGGGGGCGAGAAGGGCATTGCCCTCGATACCGAAAAGCTGACGCTTAAGGTGGTCGATGTGGTTGATGGCAACTGGCAGGCGGCAGGGGTGATCGTTCACGACGTGACCAACCGCTCGATCGCGCACATGTTGGTCGAAATGCCGTTTGGACCGTTCCCGATGGCGCTGGGCGTGCTTTACGACGATCCGCGCCCGACCTTCGAGGCGGCGGTCATGGCCGAGCGTGAAAAGGCGACCGCGGGCAAGGAACCGAACCTCGCCAAGCTGCTCGCCAAGGGCCAGACCTGGACCGTGACTGAGGGCGGGCCGGACCTGTAGGTATTTGATTTTTCTCACGCAAAGACGCAAAGGTGCGAAGATGTCGCGCCTTGAGGAAATCGAAGAGCTGGCCCGGTTGGCAGTTGATTGTGGTTTCCAACTTCATCGTGAAGTCGGACCTGGGCTGCTTGAGTCTGTCTATCAGGCCTTGATGTTTGCCAGCCTTCGTGAGCGTGGCCTTGCGGTTGCGTCGCAGGTTGAGGTTCCGATCAGGTTCAAAGGTGTTGTCGTAGACAACGCTTTCAGGGCAGATTTGATCATCGAGGGCGCGTTGCTCATTGAGTTGAAGTCCACCGAAAAAGTCAGCCTGGTCCACACAAAGCAGGTTTTGACATACCTGCGGCTGCTGGAAATGCCCCTGGGACTCTTGATGAATTTTGGCCAAGCCACGTTCAAGGATGGCATCCAGCGCGTGGTCAACAATCACCGGTGAGCCTGCGGCCGGGCGAAATATCTTTGCGCCTTTGCGTCTTTGCGTGAGTAAAACATGGACAATCTGACCCATTCCCTGATCGGTGCGGTGCTGGGGCAGGCTGGCCTCAAGCGCCGGACCGGCCTGGCCATGCCGGCGCTGATCATTGGCGCGAATCTGCCTGATATCGATGCGGCCTGCTTCTTCTGGCTGGACGGGACCGAGCATCTTGGCTTCCGGCGCGGGATTACCCATGGGCCACCGGCGCTGTTCCTGTTGCCCGCGCTGCTGGCCGGTGCGCTGTGGGGTTACGATCGCTGGCAGGCCCGGCGCGGCACGCGGCCGGAAGGGCGGCTTCCGCTCCGCCTCGGGTGGCTTTACCTGCTCAGCCTGTTCGGCTGCCTGACGCACCCGTTGTTCGACTGGTTCAACGTTTACGGCATCCGGCTGCTTGAGCCGTTCTCCAGCCGATGGTTCCACGGCGATGTCTTGTTCATCATCGATCTCTGGTTGTGGGTGTTGCTGGGCTTCGGCGTGTGGTTTTCGCGCCGCCGCGAGCTGGCCGGAAAGTCGTGGCGCTGGCCAGCGCTGGCGACCATTGCCGCCATGAGCCTGTACATCGGGTACAATGGCCTGGTGACCTTCGGCGCGCAGCTGGTTTGGGCGCTGGATACCAAGGGCCCGTCGACCAGCAAGGCCATAGCCGATCCGGTGCGCATTGCTGCGCCGGTACCGCTGGCTTTCTGGGAGCGCGAATTCATCGTTGGGGCGCCGAACCGCTGGTTCCGGGTTGAAGCGGGGGTTCCCCCGATCGAACGCAACGCGAAGCCGATCACCAACCAGCCTTGCGCCTGGCCATCGGCGGCGCAGCTCGCGACGGGTGGAACCCAGGCGGAGGCCTTCCTGTTCTGGTCGCGCGCGCCCTTTGCGGAGAAAGCGCCCAACGGTTCGGTGATCCTGCGCGATGCGCGGTTCTATGATCCGCGCGCACGTGGTCAGTTCTCGGTGGCCTTGCCGAAAGTGCAGTGCCGCCCGCCCGCACCGCTGCCATGACCCGACCAAAGGCCAGCTTGCTGGCCCAGCGCGGTCGCACGAAGGCGGCACCATGACCACGCCCACCATCGTCTGGCTGCGCCGCGACCTGCGGCTGGCCGATCAGCCTGCCTTCCACGCCGCCGCCCAGCGCGGTCCAGTGATCCCGGTCTATGTGCTGGATGACGATACGCCGAAGCATCGCCGGATGGGCGCGGCCTCGCGCTGGTGGCTGCATCATTCGCTGGCTAGCCTTGACGCCGACCTGCAGGCAGCCGGATCGCGGCTGATCCTGCGGCGCGGCAAAAGCGAGGATGTGCTTGCGGCGCTTGCGGCTGAAACGGGCGCAGACATGGTTCACGCGCTGCACCATGTCGAGCCGTGGTGGCGCAATGCCGAACGCGCGGTGGCCAAGGTGCTGGACCTGACGCTGCATCACGGCATGTACCTTGCACCGCCGGGATCGGTGCTGACCGGCGGCGGCACGCCGTTCAAGATCTACACCCCCTTCTGGCGGGCCTTACAGGAGCGGATGCCGCCCGCGCCGCCGCTGCCTGCGCCGAAGCTGATGGCACCGGCGGCTTGGCCCGCCAGCGAGCGGTTGGAGGATTGGAGCCTGCTTCCGACCAAGCCGGACTGGGCTGGGGGAATGCGCGCCGAATGGACGCCGGGCGAGGGTGGTGCGGCCGAACGGCTGGAAACCTTTACTCGCCGCGCCGCGCGCTATGCCGACCGGCGCAACCTGCCTTCGATGCTCGGCACCTCGCGTCTTTCGGGGCACCTGCATTTTGGCGAGGTCTCCCCCGCACAGGTCTGGCACGCGGTGGCCAATGCCGGTGGTTCGGTCGATGTCTTCCTGGGAGAGCTGGGCTGGCGGGATTATGCCGCCAACGTGGTGCACCAATTCCCCGACTATGGCGCGCGTTCCTACAAGGAAGAGTTCGATCACCTGCCCTGGCGCAGCGGGCCAGAGGCCGAGGCTGACCTCAAAGCCTGGCAGCAGGGCCGCACCGGCTATCCGATTGTCGACGCCGGAATGCGCGAGCTGTGGGCGACCGGGTGGATGCACAACCGGGTGCGGATGATTGTCGCCTCATTCCTGATCAAGCACCTGCTGATCGACTGGCGACGCGGCGAGGAATGGTTTTGGGATTCGCTGGTCGATGCCGACTATGCCCAGAACGCGGTCAACTGGCAGTGGAGCGCCGGATCGGGCGTGGATGCCAACATGTTCGTACGGATCATGGCCCCGCTGACGCAGAGCCCGAAGTTCGACGCCGCCGGCTATATCCGCCAGTGGGTGCCCGAACTGGCCCGGCTTGGCGATGCCGAGATCCACGATCCCGGCCTGCTGCGCCCGCGCGGCTATCCGGCCAAGATCGTCGAGCATGTCGAAGGCCGCGCCCGGGCCCTGGCTGCCCACGCAGCGATGAAGGGCGGTTAAGGCAGCAGCAGTTCGGCCATCGCCTCGACCACGGCATCGGCATCAAGGCGATAGGTGCGGTAAAGGTCGGGCAGGTCGCCAGTCTGGCCAAAGCGATCGATCCCCAGCGGACTGATCCGCTGCCCGCGCACGCCGCCAAGCCACGATAGCGCGCCAGGCGATCCATCGAGCAGGGTGACGATCCCGGCATCGGGCGCGAGTTGTCCCAGCAGCGCCTCGACATGGCTGGCTGCACGCTGGCCGCCCTGCCAGCGCGCCGCGCAGGCAGCGGACCAGCCGCGATGCAGCAGATCGGGCGAAGTGACATTGAGCAAGCCCAGGCCCGGCAGGTCATCAACCAGCTGTTCCCAAGCTGAAATCGCTTCGGGCGCGATTGCACCGGAAAAAGCGATTGCCGCGCGGGATCCTGGCGCGGGTTGGCGCAACCAGTAGCCGCCGGCAAGGGCATCAGCCTCCCAGTCGCTGTCGCGGCGGGGCTGCTGCTCGATCACCCGCGTCGAAAGCCGCAGATAGGTTGAGCCGCCGTTATCAGCCTGCATTTCGGTAAAGGCGCGCTGCATGAACAGCGCCAGTTCATCGGCAAAGGCGGGTTCGTAATGCGTCAGGCCCGGTTGGCCCATGCCGATCAGCGGGGTGTTGATCGACTGGTGCGCGCCGCCCTCTGGCCCCAACGTCAGGCCCGACGGCGTGGCGACCAGCAGGAACCGCGCGTCCTGGTAACAGGCATAATTCAGCGCATCGAGACCGCGCGAGATGAAGGGATCATAGACCGTCCCGATCGGTAGCAGCCGTTCACCAAACAGCGGCGCAGACAGGCCCAGCGCGGCGAGCATCAGGAACAGGTTATTCTCGGCAATGCCCAGTTCGATGTGCTGGCCGGCCTCGTGCCCGGCCCACTTCTGGGGACTGGGGATCTTGTGCCCGGCAAAGACGTCTTTCAGTTCCTGCCGCCGGAACAGCCCGCGCTGGTTCACGAAGGCCCCCAGGTTGGTGGAGACGGTGACATCGGGCGAAGTCGTTACGATCCGGTCCGCCATGGGATGGCCGGACTTGGCCAGATCGAGCAGAATCCGCCCGAAGGCCGCCTGGGTCGATTGTTCGGCTCCGTCAGGGACGGGCAGACGAACAGGAGCCGGTACCGCCGTTGCCTTGCGGGCCGGGTGGGTCAATTTCGTCCGGAAAGGTTCAAGGTAAGCCTTGAGCGCGGCGGCGCTGTTATCGCCAAGGCCGGAGAAGGGTTCCCACTCGGTTCCTTCGGCGATGCCCAGGCTGGCCCGGTAATCGGCCATCTGGGTGGGGTTCATCAGCCCGGCGTGGTTGTCCTTGTGGCCCTGGAACGGCAGGCCATAGCCCTTGACCGTATAGGCGATGAACAGCGTTGGCACATCATCCTGTGCGCGTTCGAAAGCATCGACCAGCGTTTCAATGCAGTGCCCGCCAAGGTTGAGCATGAGCCGCGAAAGGCCATCGTCATCGAAGCTGGCGATCAGGTCGAGCGCTGGCTGGTCCCCGGCAAGGTCGGCATTCAGCCGCGCGCGCCAGGCGGCTCCGCCTTGATAGGTCAGCGCGGCATATTCCGCGTTGGGGCAATCATCGATCCATTTATCGATAGCTTTCCCACCGGGGCGTTTGAACACTTCGCGCTGCAGCTTGCCGTGCTTGAGTGTGATGACGCGCCAGCCGCAGGTTTCGAAGATATCGTCGAAGCGCCGGAACATCCGGTCGGCAGTTGTGCTGTCGAGCGACTGGCGGTTGTAATCGACAATCCACCAGCAGTTGCGGATATCGTGCTTATAGCCTTCGATCAGGCACTCATAGATGTTGCCTTCGTCCAGCTCGGCATCGCCCATCAACGCGATCATGCGGCCGGCTTCGGCCTCGGGCAGCTGGCCGTGGGCGATCAGGTAATCCTGCACCAGGCTGGCAAAGGCTGTGACGGCGACCCCGAGGCCGACCGAGCCGGTAGAGAAATCGACTGGCACCTTGTCCTTGGTGCGGCTGGGATAACTTTGCGCGCCGCCCAGTCCGCGGAAGGCCTTGAGCTGTTCAAGGCTCTGGTTGCCCAGCAGGTAATGGATCGCATGGAGCACCGGCCCGGCGTGCGGCTTTACCGCCACCTTGTCTTGCGGGCGCAGGGCATGAAAATAGAGCGCCGACATGATCGCGGTCATCGAGGCGCAGCTGGCCTGGTGGCCGCCCACCTTCAGCTCGTCACGGCTTTCGCGCAGGTGGTTGGCATTGTGGATGATCCACGCAGACATCCAGCGCAGCCGCTGATCGATGGTTTCCAGCGTGCGGATCAGTTCGGCACGCGAATCTCGTTTTGGCATGGCAAGCCTGTAAAGCGGTGCAGTATTGCGGAACGGCGGCGCGGCCGGATCAGCCGCGCACCTTGAGGTGAGCGAGTGCTTGGTCTTCGGAAATGACTTCTGCGTACTTTGCCTGGAGGTCAAACAGGTTGGCCGCGTGCGGGCCGGGATGGCGATCGCCGCAGGCCTCGCGCACAACGAAGGGCAGGAAGCCGTACTGGCAGGCATCCAGCGCCGTCGCGCGGACGCAACCTGAAGTGGAGAGACCGGTAATCAGCAAGGTGTCTATGCCCATTGCCGTTAGCGTTGCCGCCAGCGTGGTGCCGAAGAATGCAGAGGCGTACTGCTTGGTGATCACCAGTTCCCCATCCTGCGGCTGGAGGCCGGGAGGGAAGGCGCCAAGCGGCGAACCGCGGTCGAAAGCCTTGAGCGCGGGAACCTTGCGGTAGAAAACCCCTCCATCCGCGCCGCCGGGCGTGTACTCAACATTGGTGAAGAGCACCGGGATGCCGGCCTTGCGGGCCGCAGCGAGCAGCCGCTCGTTGCTGGCCAGGGCATCCTCGACCCCGGCATAAAGCGGCGAGGCGGGATCGAGGTAGGCAACCACAAAGTCGACGATCAAGAGCGCCGGCTTCTGACCGAACGGCAGGTGGCCGTCGAAGGCGCCCTTGTAGTTCTCTCCCAGATCGCCTTCGCCCTTGGCCATCAGATCACCCCTGCCGCCTTCAGTCCATCGAGCTCATCGTTGCTGAGCCCCAGCAAGTCGCCATAGATTTCGGCATTGTGCTGGCCCACCTTCGACGGGGCAGGCCGGCGCACGCCGCTGGGCGTGGCCGAAAGCTTGGGGAAGGCGTTCTGCATCTTGAGCGGGCCGAAACGTTCGGTTTCGACCTCGATGATGGCTTCGCGGGCCTGGAAGTGCGGATCGACCAGCATGTCCGGCGCGCGATAGACCCGGCCAGCCGGGATCGAATGTTCGATCATCAGCGCATCGACTTCATCGATGGTCAGGGTGCGGGTCCAGGCATTGATCAGATCATCCAGCTCGGTCTGATGTTCGCCGCGGGCGATATGGGTGGCATAACGCGGATCATCGCCCAGTTCGGGACGGCCCATGGCCTTGGCCAGCCGCTTGAAGATCTGATCGTTGTTCGCGCCGATCATGTAGACGCCGTCGCTGCAGCTATAGACGTTTGACGGGGCAATGCCGGGCAGGATTGAGCCTGAACGTTCGCGGATGAAGCCGTTGTGCACGTATTCGGGCACCAGGCCTTCCATCACCTGCAAGACGGCTTCGTAAAGCGCGGTGTCCACGACCTGGCCCTGGCCGGTCTTGTCACGGTGGTGGAGCGCAGCCAGCACGCCCATGGTGCCATAGGTGGCGCACAGCGTATCGCCAATCGAAACGCCCATCCGGGCCGGCGGGCGATCGGGATCGCCAACGATATAGCGCCAGCCGCCCATCGCCTCGCCAATGCCGCCAAAGCCGGCGCGATCGGAATAGGGGCCGTTCTGGCCATAGCCGCTCATCCGGGCGATGATCAGGCCCGGGTTTTCAGCATGGAGCACATCCGGTCCCAGGCCCCATTTTTCCAGGGTGCCGGGCTTGAAGTTCTCGATCAGCACGTCAGCCGTGGCGATCAGCTTGCGGACCAGCGCCTGGCCTTCGGGAACGCGCAGGTTGCACGAGATCGACTGCTTGTTGCGCGCCAGTACCTCCCAGACAACCTTTTCATCGCCCATGCCCCAGACGCGGAACGGATCGCCCGCGCCCGGCGGTTCGACCTTGATGACGTCTGCGCCCATATCGCCCAGCAGCTGGCCGCAGAACGGGCCAGCCAGCAGCTGGCCCAGTTCAACGACACGGAGCCCCTTCAGCGCACCAGTGTTCTCGGCCATGGTTACTCCGCGGCTTCGAGGTGCGGCCAGACGGGCTGGATCGGGGCGGGCAAACCGGTTTCGGCCTGACAATTGGCGCGAAGGACTTCGATCCCCGGACCATAGTCAAACAGCGGCAATTCGCTGCGCTTGGACCGCATTTCGGCGCGCAAGGATTCGGTTGCGGCTGCATCGACCACGCCCTTGGCATTGGCGACCACGCCATAGGCCTTTGCCCCTTCGGGCGTGACCAGTCCCTGCGTGATTTCCAGGCCGACCAGTGCCGGATCGCGCTCCAGCGGGTCACCCCAGCCGCCGCCGCCCCAGGTGATGAAGTGCAGCTGATCACCCACTTCGACCTCTACATCCTCAACCTTGTTGCCAACGATCACGCTGGTGCCATCGGCCTTTTCCAGGATCTTCTTGGCCCGCTTGCCCGGTTCGCCGCCGTTGACGCCCCAAGGCGGCACGAACCACCGGTCATCATGGATCGAGATCGTGCCGGGGCTGAGGAAGCGATAGGTCATGTGAATGCCGTTACCGCCGCGATGCAGGCCCGCGCCGCCCGAGTCCGGTTCGGTCTCGTACCGCTCGATCAGCATCGGGAAGTAACGTTCGAGGAACTCGTTCGGGACGTTGGTAAAGCCCGGCCACAGCGAGTGACCGTCGGGCCCGTCGCCCAGCGGCCGGCCGGGAATGCCGCCGAAGCCGATCTGGAACAGCTGGAACCACTCGCCGCCCTTGCCCGGGCGCGTATCATTGCCCGAGTAGAACAGGTGCGGGCTCGAGCTGAAGCCTGCGGCGTTGAGGAATTCCGGAGTCTTCTGGCCCAGCAAGCCGCCCAGAATATCGAAAATCCGGCCCAGCGCGTGGGTGCGGCCCGAGAGCGCGGCGGGGAACTTCGGCTTGAGCAGGCTGCCTTCCGGAATCCGCACATCGATCAGGTCATAGAACCCGTCGTTGAACAGGATCTGGGGGTCGAAGACCATGATCATGTAGATGCCGAAGAACATCTTGAACATGTTCTCGTTGAGGAAGAAGTTGATCGATGCGGCCGACTGCGGATCGGTTCCCGCGAAATCGAGCACGACCTTGCCGTCCTCGCGCCACATGGTGCACTTGATCTTGTAGGGGCCATAGCCGACGCCATCGTCGCAGATGTAGTCCTCGAAGCTCACTGGCTCCTCGGCAATCGCCATGCCGATCAGGGCCTGCATCGCGCGGTGGTTGCGTGCCAGCAGCTCCTGCGTGGCAGAGACGTAAACATCATCGCCAAACCGGTCGGCCATTTCGATCACGCGGCGCGAGGCGACGCGGCACGAAGCGATCAAGGCGTTTAGGTCAGCCTGGCACCAGTCCGGCTTGCGGGTCTGGTGCATGACGAGCTTCATCAGGTCGTCATTATACTCACCCTTCTTCCAGATCTTGACCGGCGGAATGCGGACGCCTTCCTCGAAGATCGAACGGGCGTTGATCGGCATCGAGCCGACAACCTTGCCGCCAATGTCACTCTGGTGGCCGAACATCGCGGTATAGGCCAGCAGGCGCCCGTCCTTGAACACCGGAAGCAGCACCAGCCAGTCGTTCGAGTGGCTGATCGCGCCGCCGCAGGAATAGGGATCGGACAGGAAGATCATGTCGCCGTCTTCCAGCGTGCCCTCATAACTCTTGAGGAAGCCGCCGATGAAGCTGCCGAACTGACCGACGATCATCTTGCCGGTATGGTCGGCAATCAGCGGGAAGGCATCGCCCTGTTCGCGGATACCCGGCGACATTGCGGTGCGCACCAGGGTTGCGTCCATTTCAATGCGGGCGTTGCGCAGCGCATTTTCAATGATGTCGAGCGTTACAGGGTCGATCGGGATCGACTTGAAGGGGGTCGGGTTGGTTTCGACGATGGTTGCAGGCATGGCTCGTCTCCCCTCAGGCCAGGTTGATCAGGATGTTGCCGACAGCGTCGACGGTGGCGACACAGCCGCTTTCGATCAGGGTGGTGGAATCCATTTCCACCACGATCGCCGGGCCGGGGATCACATCCCCCTGCCGCAGTTTGGACCGGTCATAGATGACGGCCGCCTGTTCGCGTCCGTCCATCCACAGCGTGTGGTCGCGCATCTTGGCGGCGATCGGGTTGCCATCACCCTTGGGCAGTTCGGCGGCGGGCAGGTCCAGCGCCTTGCCCAGCGCAACGGCGCGCAGGTTCACGATTTCGTGCGGCGTATCCATGTTGAAGGTGAAGAGCCGGTGGTGCTCTTCATCAAAGCGCTTGAGGATGCCGGCCACGCCATCGGCGCGCAGCACATCGGGCGTGATCGTCAGCGGCACTTCAAAGGCCTGGCCGGCATAGCGCACGTCCACTTCAAATTCGCTGGTGATATCCGCTTCGGGAACCCCATCAGAGAGCAGCTCGGCGCGGGTCTGCGCGGCCATCTCATCCAGGATCGCGATCAGCTCATCAGCCTGGGTGGCTGTGGCAAGGCGCGAGAAGGAACGGGCGGTTTCGGTCCGCATCCGGGTGGTGGCATCGCCCAGCGCACAAAGCACGCCCGGCGAAACCGGCGAAACCGCGGGCCAGGAACCCATCAGGCGGGCCACTGCGTTGACGTGGAGCGGGCCAGCGCCGCCAAAGCCCATCAGCGCAAAGTGGCGCGGGTCATAGCCCTGCTGGACCGAGATCATGCGGAGTGCGCCAAACATGTTCTCGTTGACGATATCGATGATCCCGCGGGCGGCGGCCATCAGGTCAATCCCCAGCGCATCGGCAATCGTCTGGACCGCCTTCTTGGCGCCTTCGCGATCAAGCTTGAACGCCCCGCCAAGGAGGTTTTCGGGCAGATAGCCGAGCACCACGTTGGCATCGGTCACGGTCGGCAGTTCGCCGCCCTTGCCGTAAGCCACGGGACCGGGGACCGCGCCAGCCGATTGCGGGCCGACACGCAGCGCCTTGGTCAATTCCGGCACATAGGCGATCGAACCGCCGCCTGCGCCAACCGTCTTCACGTCCAGGGCCGAGGCGCGGACCGAGAGGTGGCCGACTTCGGTGGTGCGCTGGCGGCGCGGTTCAAGGTTTTCGATCAGCGCCACGTCGGTGCTGGTGCCGCCGACATCGAGCGTCAGGATGTTGCGGATCCCGGCGTTCTTGCCAACCCACAATGCACCGGTCACCCCGCCGGCAGGGCCCGACATCAGGATGTTGACCGGCTGTTCTTCCGCCTTCTGGGCTGACATCAGGCCGCCATCCGAACGCAGCAGCGAAAGCTTGCCGGCCATGCCGGCATCGGCCAGGCGCGTGCGCAGGTTCGAAACGTACTTACCCACGACCGGACGGACCGCAGCATTGGCAACCGTTGTCAGGGTGCGCTCATACTCCTGCATTTCCGGCAGGACCTCGTGGCTGAGCGAAACGGGCACGCCCGGCATGACTTCGCCCGCAATCTTGCCGACCACGGTTTCGTGCGCGCCGCTGACATAGGCGTTGATCAGGCTGACCGTGATGGCTTCGACGCCCTGGGCCTTGAGTAGGCCAAGCTGCGTGCGCACATCATTTTCATCGATCGGACGAACTTCGTTGCCCTGCGCGTCGATGCGGCCCTTGATCGTGACCGTGTCTTCCAGGTGGGCCAGGGGGGTCGGCTTGGGCCAGATGATCCAGGCTGCCAGGCCGCCGGGCACAAAGGAGCGGGCGATCTGCATAATATGGCGGTAGCCCTCGGTCGTGACCAGGCCAACCTTGGCACCTTTGCCTTCCAGCACGGCATTGGTGGCAACCGTGGTGCCGTGCAGGAAATATTCAATGGCATCGGGCTTGATCCCGGCGGCGCCGCAGATCGCGGTCACGCCATTGAGAATACCTTCCGAACTGTCGTGCGGGGTCGACGGCGTTTTGTGCCGCCAGAAGCCACCCGTATCGACATTGAACAAGAGGAGGTCGGTAAACGTCCCGCCGACATCCACTCCAAGGCGATAACCCATGCGATCCTACTCCCGAGAAAATCTGTGTCAGTCTGCAATTTTGGGGAACACGGGGGCCTGCGCCACCATCCCCGGCAATTTTCGGTCCATCACTCCGGCCAGCCAGCGGCTCGCCTCGATCATTCGCGCCAAGTCCATGCCCGTCGTAATTCCGGCCCGTTCAAGCATGTAGACCACATCTTCGCTGGGCACGTTGCCGGCAGCGCCAGGGGCGAAGGGGCAGCCGCCCAGACCGCCCAGCGATCCGTCGATGACCGTCGCACCAGCCAGCACTGCAGCCCAGACATTGGCCAGGCCGGTGTTGCGGGTGTTGTGGAAGTGGACGCGAACCGGCAGCGGATTGATCGCCTGCCGGATACGCTCGACAAGGCGGGCAACGTGGGCCGGATTGCCTACCCCGATGGTATCGGCCAGCGCCACTTCGACCGGGCCTGCTTCGGCCAGCCGCGCGGCCATCTTGACCACGCGATCCTCGCTGACTTCGCCCTCAAAAGGGCAGCCGAATGCGGCACCAATGGTGACCTGGGCCGTGCGCCCGTGTTCCCTTGCCAGGGCAACGATGGCCTTGGCTGCATCAACCGATTCGTCGCTGGTCTGGCCCTGGTTGGCCATGGCGAAGCGATCGGTGGCAACGCAGACCGCGCCAAGCTGGTTGATCCGACCGGTGGCGAGCGCGCGCTCGGCGCCGCGCAGGTTCATCACCAGGCCGATGTAAGTAACGTCATCCCGGTCGGGCAGGCCGGCGCAGACATCGTCGGCATCGGCCATTTGCGGCACCTTTTTCGGGTTCACGAAGCTCGTCACCTCGATCCGGCGGGCACCGGCGGCAATGGCGTGATTGATCAGCGCCAGCTTGTCCGCTGTCGCAATCAAAGCCTTTTCGTTCTGCAGCCCATCGCGCGGGCCAACTTCGACGAATTCGACTCCAGCAGGGGCGGGGGATGTGGTCATCGGGGCAGCTATGGCATTATTGTATACAAAACTGCAAGAGGGCTATTCGGCTGCTATGCGCTGCGCGGTGTAGGCATCGAGATAGGCGTAATAGGCGCGGCGAATATGGCCCGTCATGATTGAGGCGGCCCAGCCGGCGTCGCGCCGGGCAAAGGCGGCAAGCAATTCTTCGTGCTCGCGGTGCGAGCGTTGCAAGTTTTCGCGGTCATAGTTCTGGGCCGTGCGCCAGACCACCGGCTGCTCGATCAGCCTGGTCAGCAGGCTGGCCAGGCGCGACGATCCTGCTGCAGCCAGAATGATCTCATGGAAGGCGCGATTGTGTTCGAGGAAGTTCGGAATATCCGCCACCTCTCCGGCAATGCTCTCGCCAATCACGCGGTTATGATGACGCAGGGCCTCAAGCTGGGCGGGGGCGATCCGTGTTGCTGCCCGGCGTGCGGCCTGGGCTTCCAGCATCGAGCGAAGCTCAAAGGCGTCTTCGATATCGTCATCGGTCCAGTCCGCCACAAAGCTGCGCTGGCTTTCGCTGCGACGGATCAGGAGGTCTGATTCGAGTCGACGCAAGGCATCGCGGACTGGCGTGCGCGACACTTCGCAGCGCAGGGCGAGCGCTTCCTCGCTAAGCTGAGCGCCGGGCTGAAGTTCCCCTGCGAGGATCATTCCCCGAATTACCGTATAGGCGTGATCCGACGCGCGTGACATGTTGCTGCCTGAATGACTTGACCTGAGGCATTTGTATACAATAAGCTGCCCATCTCGCAAGCCGCCTTGGCATTATTGCAGTTGGATCGGGCGGCGGTGAACAGGGAGGATTTTACGATGCGGATCACGCGCCTGCTGCTTTCGGCTTCAGCCGTTGGCCTTGTCCTTGGTGCTACGCCGGCTCTCGCGCAGGATAGCGCTGCTGAAGGCATCAATGAAGAAGAGGCTATCATCGTCACTGCCCGCCGCCAGAACGAGCGGTTGCAGGATGTTCCGGCTTCGGTCGCCGTGCTTTCGGCCGCGATGCTGGAAAGCACCGGTGCCAAGAACGCTGACGATTTCGCCCAGTTGACCCCGGGGGTGACGATCGTCACCGGCACGGCGGAAGCGGGTGATACCCAGATCAACATTCGCGGCATCAATGGCGCGCGCGATGCTGAAAGCTCGGTCGCCTTGGTGGTCGATGGCATCCTGAAGACCAACACGGCCCAGCTGAACCAGGTTCAGGGCACGCTGCGTCAGGTCGAAATCCTCAAGGGTCCGCAGGGCGCGCTGTATGGCCGCAATGCTGCTGCCGGCGCGATCGTGCTGCAGACGCTGAAGCCCAAGGATGTGCTCGAAGGCGGTGTCAAGGCGTCGTACGCCAGCGAGAACACGGTCGATGCCTCGGCCTATATCTCGACCCCGCTGGGTGAGAATGCAGGCCTGGTGGTCAGCGGCAGCTTCCAGCATTCCGATGGCTTCTTCCGCAATATCTTCCTGGGCAACAGCAAGACGGTGGATGACAAGGAATCGTTCAACGTCGATGGTCGGCTGATCGTTCGGACGGGCGATGCCACTGAATTTGACGTGAAGCTGCGCTATGCCGAATTCCATGGCGCTTCGCTGCCGTTCAACGCCTCGTTCCACCTGCCGAACTTCGCAGCTGTGAACCCGAAGTTCTATGAGGACGTGAACGCCCACGATTTCCGGTTCTACAACAATATCCGGGCAACCAATGATCAGAAGAGCTTCGACGGCTCGATCAAGGTTGAGCACAGCTTTGAAACCACCAAGCTGGTGGCTTGGGCGCTGTTCTCGGACATCAAGCAGAACCTGGTAGCCGATGGCACGTCGGCCGACTTTGCCCGCTATATCAGCGCGGCGCAGCCGGCCGGGCAGGCCACGGTGAATTCGTGCTTTGCCACGACTGCCGCCAACACCGGCTATCCGGTCAATCAGCCCGGGGCGATCGGGGCGATCCCGGTACCGTTCATCTTTGCTCCGGCAAACGGCTCGACGTTCGGACCTTACAGCAATACCACCTGTGACGGGATCCAGTACCAGCTGCGCAACCAGCAGGACATCAGCGCCGAAGTCCGCCTGGTCTCCACGGGCGATGGTCCCGTGTCGTGGCAGGTCGGCACCTATTTCCTGAGCATCGATCGCACCACCGGCGTCAGCCTGGGCGGCGATACCGGGGCAGGGGTGATCAAGAACCTCTACAACGCGCCGAACACCGCGAACCCGACTTCGCTGCTGCTGGCCGATAACTTCGACACCAAGGTTTATGCCGCGTTCGGTTCGTTGGATTACAAGCCCAACGATCAGTTCAAGGCAGGCCTGGCGATGCGCTATGACATCGAAGATCGTTCTTCGAACTCGCTGGTGCCGACTGCGACCGACCCCTTCACCGGCGGTCCGATCAATCCGGGTCAGGCCTTTGGCCCGCTGACGCCAAAGTCGGCATCGTTCAAGCAGCTCCAGCCGAAGATCACGCTGAGCTATACCCCGACAAGCGAGCTGAACATCTATGCCAACTGGGGCATTGGCTTCAAATCGGGTGGTTTCAACAACCAGGGCTCTTCGGCGCTTATCAATGCCAACTTCAACAACGGCGTGACCCCGGGCACGATCAATGCAAACGTCCGGATCGACGACCAGTACCGCAAGGAAAAGTCGAGCGCGTTTGAGGCCGGGATCAAGGGGACCCTGTTCGATAACCGCGTGACCTACGATATCGCCGGTTATTATACCCGCATCAGCGACATGCAGTTCTTCGAATTCTTCGTTGGCGGCTTTGGCCTGCTGCGCGTGGTTTCGAATATCGATACGGTTGATGTGAAGGGTGCTGAAATCAACATGACCGCCAAGGTCGTTGATGGGCTGAAGCTGTTCGGTTCGTTCAACGTCACCGACAGCGAGATCAAGAAGAACGCATCGCGCACCTACACCGTGGGCAACAAGTCACCCTACACGGCTGACTGGACGCTCAACGTTGGCGCGGACATCAAGGTTCCGGTCAACGATGGGCTGCGGATCACCGGTCGCGCAGACTATCGCCTGACTGGCCCGACCTGGTTCCACACTGTGCAGGATCAGGAGCGTCCGTCGATCTTCAGCGGCCTGCTGCCGATTTCGGCACTGGCGCTGCCGGCGGTGGTTGGCAATGCCCGCTACGACGTGGCCCAGCGCGATACCTTCGGCGTCTTCAGCGCGCGGCTTGGCCTGGAAACCGAAAAGTACCACATCGTCGCCTTCGCTGAGAACCTGTTCAACAAGAAGTACATCGCCGAAGCGATCCCCGCGATCGAATTTGGCGGCTCGTTCATCTCGCCGGGCGCGCGCCGCCTGATCGGCGTGGAAGCGGGCATGAAGTTCTAATCCAGCGATCACAATCAAGGATGGGGCCGGTGGCGAGAGCCATCGGCCCTTTTCGTATCGGCCCCTGGCAGAAATGCCGGGTTGCAAATTGAAACCTAAATCGGCATAGGTGCTTAAATGCAAAGCCTTGTCCGCCTTACCGCCATTACACTGATCCCGCTTCTGGCCGCTTGTGGCGATGCCCAGCCTGCGCCCAAAGCCAATCCGTTGCAGATCAGCACGATCACGGTCGGGCAGGAAGCCCCGGCCGAGGCAATCGAGGCAGCCGGAACGGCGGCGCTGCGCCGCGAAATCCCGCTTGGCTTCACCACCCCGGGGCAGATCGCCCGGATCACCGTACAGGAAGGCGATGTGGTTCGCCGCGGACAGGTTCTGGCCACGCTCGACATGACCAGCGTCGATGCATCGCTGGAAGCAGCCGATGCAGAGCGTGACCGGGCCGGGGCGGAACTCAACCGGCTTAAGCAGCTTTATGCGCAGGGCTGGATCACCAAGGCCCGCCTTGAAGGCGCCGAGGCAGCTGCCCGCAGCGCCAGCGCGAACGTGGCAGCCCGGCGCTTTTCCTTGCAGACCGCACGGGTTGTCGCCCCGGCAGATGGGATCGTGCTGAGCCGCACTGCCGAGCCGGGCCAGATCATCGATGCGGGGATGCCGGTGGTCACCCTTGGCGATGCCAGCAGTGGCTTTGTGCTGCGCGTGCTGCTGGCGGATCGCGATGCGGTGCGGGTTCGTGCGGGCGTGCCGGCCGAAGTCCGGTTCGATGCCCTGCCAGGAACCGTTCTGTCGGGCCCGGTGATTGAGGTCGGTGGCCGTTCGGACCGCGGGACCGGCGCTTTCGTGGCGGAGATTGCCTTGCCGGCCGATCCCCGCCTGCGTTCGGGCCTGGTCGGGCGGGCGGCAATCGCCGCACCGGCCGCCGCTGCTTCAAGCCGACTGGTCATCCCGCCGACTGCCATCTTTGCGATCCGCGCTGAAGAGGGCTTTGTCTATGTGATTGACGCGCAAAAGCGGGCCAAGGCGCGCCGCATTGCGCTGGGGCCGCTCTCTGGGGCGGGGATCGAGGTGCTTTCCGGCCTGAACCGCGGCGATGTGATTGCCGTTTCGGGCCTTGACCGGATGCGCGATGGCGCAGTGGTTGCGCCCGTGGGTGCCAAGCGCTGATGGGCTTCGTTGCAACCGCCGTTCGTCGCTGGCAGATCACGCTTGTCGCGTTCCTGCTGCTTGCGATGCTGGGCTTCAATGCCTTTCGTGCCATTCCGCGCGCGGTCGATCCTTATTTCCCGATCCCCCTGACGGTTGTGATCGTGACCTTACCGGGCGCTGATGCGGCCGAGATCGAAGAGACCGTGGCCAAGCCGCTCGAGCGGGTGCTGCAAGGCCTGGATAACGTCCGTGACATCACCTCCAGATCCAGCGACGGCTTGGCCAGCATTTCGATCTGGTTCGATTATGGCACCGATGCCGAGCAGTCTTATGACCGGACCGTGCGCGATGTAAACGCACTGCGGGCGCAATTGCCCGCCGGGATCCAGCGGCTGGAAATCCGCCGGCCACGCACGACCGAAGCGGCCATTTCGCAGATCGCGCTGGTGAGCGATACGGCTTCATGGCGGCGGATGGAGAAATATGCCGAGGACCTGCGCGATCGGCTCGCCGGGCTCGATGGGGTTCGCAACACGGAGCTCTATGGCCTGCCGGCACCTGAAGTGCGGATCGCACTTGATCCGGCGCGACTGGCCGAACGCCGCCTGCCGCCGGGCCTGGTCGCCACGGCGATTGCTCAGGGCGGCCTTGATGTGCCGGCCGGCGCGGTGAATGCCGGTAACCGACGCTTCAACGTCCAGTCTGGCGGGGCCTATCGCAGCCTTGATGCCATCCGCGCGATCCCTCTGCGCGGCGGTGACGGGCAACTGCTGACGGTAGGCGATGTTGCCAACGTGGAATGGGCCGAGGCCGAGCGGCTGCACATTACCCGCCTTAATGGCCAGCGCGCGGTCTTCGTTGGTGTGCGCAAGAAGGACATGACCGATACGCTGGTCCTGCGCGACCGGCTGAAGACGGTGAAGGACCAGTTCCAGCAGGAGCTGCCGCCAGACATCAAGCTGGTGCCGGTGTTCGACCAGAGCAACGATATCGAGCGCAAGTTGAACCAGCTGGCCAAGGACTTTGGCATCGCGCTGGTGCTGGTGCTGGTTACCCTGCTGCCGCTGGGGCCGCGCGCCTCGCTGGTGGTGATGCTTTCGATCCCAACCTCGCTGGCGATTGGCCTGACCGGTCTTAACATCCTGGGCTATTCGCTGAACCAGCTGACCGTTTCGGGCTTTATCGTCGCGCTGGGCCTGCTGGTCGACGATTCGATCGTGGTGACCGAGAATATCGAGCGCCACATTCGCATGGGCAAGAACCGGGTTACGGCGGCGATTGAGGGAACCAAGGAAATAACCCTGGCGGTGATGGGATCGACCGGGGTCTTGATCTTCGCCTTCCTGCCGCTGGCGAACCTTCCCGAAACGGCGGGCGACTTTACCCGCAGCCTGCCGATGGCCGTGCTGCTGACGGTGGCCGCATCGCTGCTGGTTTCGATGAGCCTGGTACCCTTTGCCGCAAGCCGGATCCTTGCGACGCACCAATCGCACGAAGGCAACCGCTTCCTGCGCTGGGTCACCGAGCGGATCGAGCACTGGTACCGGCCAGCCTTGCACTGGAGCCTGGCCAACCCGCACAAGACGGTTTGGGGGGCGATGGCTGCCTGCGTCATGATGTTCGCCACGATTCCGTGGATTGGCTTCAGCCTGTTCCCGAAGGCCGACGTGCCCTATTTCCTGGTGCGGATCGAAGCGCCTGAGGGTTCAAGCCTGCTGACCACTGACCGGGCCGTGCGCGAAGTGGCCGCGATCATGCAGCAGAAGCCCGAAGTGAAGGACGTGATGGAGAACACCGGGCGTTCCAACCCGCAGATCTATTACAACGCCCTGCCACGTGAAGCCGACACCCGCTTTGGCGAGCTGTTCGTGACGCTCAAGGAATTCTCGCCGAGCGAGACGCCGGCGCTGGTTGAACAGCTGCGGCAGGAATTGTCGCGCTATCCATCTGCCCGGGTGACGGTGGAGCAGTTTGAACAAGGCCCGCCGATCGATGCGCCGATTGCCATCCGGGTCAGCGGCCCGGAACTGAGCGAGCTGAAGCAGCTGTCGGCCCAGTTTGCCGATACCCTGCGCCAGACCCCCGGCACACGCGATGTGGTCGATCCGCTGGCGATTGACCGGATCGACCTGGACATGGCGGTTGATCCCGCCAAGGCCGGCTTGCTGAATGTCGCTCCCGATGCGGTTCGGCGCACCCTGCGCCTGGCGATTTCGGGTGAGCGCGCCAGCAGCCTGCGCGATGCCGAGGGCGATTCCTATCCGGTGGTCGTGCGGTTGCCGTTCGAGCGCGAGGTGCCGGCGGCGTTACTCGATCAGGTTTACGTCAGTTCGCTGTCGGGTGCGTCTATCCCGCTTTCGCAGCTGACCGCGCCCAAGCTGGAGGCCGGGCCGGCAACGATCAACCGCTTCAAGCTGCAGCGGTTGGTGACGATCACCTCTTTCGTGAAAGACGGTTTCCTGGCGTCTAAGGTCAACGCCGATGCGCTTGAGCGGGTCCGCAAGCTGCCGCTGCCGCCAGGCTATTCGATCAGCGTAGGTGGCCAGGCCGAGGTTTCAGAGCGGAACAATAACGGCGTTGGCGGCATCGCCATGCTGGCCGTTTTCGGCATCCTCTGTGTGCTGGTGCTCGAATTCGGGCGCTTCCGCGAGGTGACCGTCGTTGCCGGGGTGGTGCCGCTGGGCCTGTTTGGCGGGCTGTGGGCGCTGATCATTACCGGCAATTCGCTGTCGTACCTGGCGATCATCGGGTTCATCGCCCTGATCGGGATCGAGATTAAGAATTCGATCCTGCTGGTCGATTTTACCACTCAGCTGCGCCAGCAGGGGATGGAATTGATGGAAGCGATCGAGCGGGCGGGCGAGATCCGCTTCTTGCCGGTGCTGCTGACCTCGGTGACCGCGATTGGCGGCCTCCTGCCGCTCGCGCTGTCAGGCTCTCCGCTTTATGCGCCGCTGGCCTGGGTGATTATCGGCGGACTGGTTTCCTCGACTCTGCTCAGCCGGATCGTTATCCCGGCGATGTATCTGTTGCTGGTGCGCGGTGCGCCGCCGCCAGAGGTCTGACCAGGACCTGAAGGAGAGTGATACCGTCATGACCTTGCGGCTTGCAATTGGCGATCATGTCGCCCGCCTGTTCATTGATCGGCCCGACAAGCGCAACGCCTTTGACCAGCAGATGTGGGAACGCCTGCCCGAATTGGTCCGGCAGGCGATGATCGATCCGGCGGTGCGGGTCCTGACTATCGAATCCGCCCAGCCTGGCGTCTTTTGTGCTGGGGCGGACATTGCGGAATTGTTGGCCAACAAGGACGATGCAGCCTGGCTTGCCGCCAACCAGGCGGCGATCAATCGCGCGCAGTATGAGCTTGCCCGGGCCGAAAAGCCGGTGATTGCCTATGTTGACGGGGATTGCATCGGCGGGGGCTGCGGGATCGCGCTGGCAGCGGACATTCGCGTCGCCACGCCGCGCGCACGGTTGGGGATCACGCCGGCCAAGCTGGGGCTGGTCTATCCGCTGCACGACACCAAATTGCTGGTCGACCTGGTTGGACCGGGGCAGGCCAAGCGGCTGCTCTATACCGGCATGCTGGTTAATGCGCAGGAAGCGCTGCGGATCGGGCTGGTGGATGAAATTGCTGACAGCCCCGGCCATCTGGAAGACCTCATCGCTGCCAATTCGCGGCATTCGACTGCGGCGATGAAGCGGTTTGTCCGGCGCGTGCTTGATGGTCAGTCGGACGATGACGCGCAGACGCTGGCGACCTTTGCCGAAGCCTTCAGCGGGCCGGATTTCCTTGAAGGCTCCAGCGCCTTCGTTGCCAAGCGCAAGCCGCAGTTCGGATAGGCTGCGGGGCAGGCCAATTGGCCCGCCCCGCCATGCGCCCTTACTTGACGCCCATTTCCTTGAGCAGGTTGGTTGCACCATCGACCTTTTCCATGACCCACAGCATGTAGCGGTGGTCGACATGGATGGTGCGGTTGATCGCCGGGTTGAAGCGCCAGTCGGAAATCACCCCGTCCAGCGTGCCGTCAAAGGCCAGGCCGACCAGTTCGCCCTTGGCATTGAGCGTGGCTGAACCGGAATTGCCGCCGGTGATGTCAACCGTGGTCAGGTAATTGACCGGCAGCGTGCCCAATTCGGGCGCGGTGTAATTGCCATAGTCCTTGGCCTTGACCAATTCGATCGCCTTGTCTGGGGCATCGAATTCGCCCTTGCCGGTGTGCTTGGCGGCCATGCCTTCGGCGGTGGTGAAGGCGCTCCAGGCAACGCCATCCTGCTTGCGGCCAGTGACGTGGCCATAGGTGATCCGCAGCGAGGAGTTGGCATCCGGGTAGACGGGCTTGCCCTGTTCGCGGGCAAAGGCCATGCGGCCGGCCATCACGGCGCGCTGGGCCTCGTTCAGCTTGCCGTCGTTCTCCTTGTCCTCGTCAAGCCGCTTCTGGCTGTAGGGATAGGCCGCGACGGCGAGCTGGATGAAGGGATCGGTCGAAGCTTCGAACTCTGCCGCCGGCTTGTCGAGCCAGGCCAGGCGGGTGGCCGTGTCAGCCAGCTTGGTCTCGGCATAGAGCTTGTCGAGCCCGATCACGTCGAGCTTGGCCAGCATCACGTCGTTGCGTTCGCCCGCCGGGACCATGCGATAATGGTCCAGCGCCCATTCCATGATCTTGCGATCGACGCCGGCGTCAAAGCGGCGCTCGATCTGCTTCAGGCCTTCAGCACGCGGGGTACGGTCACGATCCTGGAACCCGGCTTCGCGCAGCGCATCGGGCTTTTCGCGCTCCTTGGCCCAGCGGTAGAGCGTGGTCGCGGCCGAAAGCAGCTGCGCCCGGCCGATCTGGCCCATATGGATGTCATTCACGGCGCGCTTGTCCTGCGCGGCGAGCAGCGCGTCGAGCTTGGCCAGCGCCGGGCCATAGGTGGCCTGACGCTTGGCATCGGCGGCAACCCAGGCGCGGAAGGCCTGATCCTCGGCATCTTTCGCCTCGATCAGCCCGATTGCATCGGCCCCGGCCATCTGGCCGAGCAGGTTCTTCTTGGTGTTATCGGCACCCTTGACGCTGCTGGCATACTTGATCTGCGCGGCCTGGTTGCCGGCGGTCAGCTTGTTCACCAGGTCGGAATAGTCCGACAGCAGTTTCTGGTTGAGCGGATAGCGATCGGCGAAGACCGCCTTGGTTTCGCTCGCCATGCGCCAGCGGTTGGTGTTGCCGGGGAAGCCCGCCAGCATCACAAAATCGCCTTCCTTGAGGCCTTCCTTGGCGATCGTCAGCCACGACTTGGGCTTGTAGGGAACATTGTCCTTTGAAAAGGCGGCCGAGCTGCCATCGGGGGCGACATAGGCCCGGTAATAGCCGAAATCGCCGGTATGACGGGGCCACTGCCAGTTGTCGGTTTCGCCGCCGAAATTGCCCAGGCCGCCGGCGGGTGCATAGACCAGGCGCACGTCCTTGATCTCAAGCTGCTGTTGCAGGAAGTACCGCTCGCCGCCGAAATAGCTGCGCACATCGCAGCGGCGGTTGGGCTGCTTTTCGCAAGTGGCGATCAGCGCCTTGCGGTTGGCATCCATCCGGTCATAGCGCTGGCGGCCGGTCATCTTCACGGTCACGCCCTTGAGCATGTCGGTGGTGACATTGCGCAAGGCTTCGATCACGAAGATCCGGGTGCCGGGTGCGGCGGGCACTTCAGCGCTCTTGTCCTTGGCGAGGAAGCCGTCGGTCAGGTAATCCTGGCCGGGCTTCGAATTGTACTGGATCGAGCCGTAGACGCAGTGGTGGTTGGTCACCACCAGCCCTTCGGGTGAAACGAACGAGGCCGAACAGCCCCCCAGCGAGACGATCGCGTTCATCGGGGCCTTGGTCAGGTCTGCCAGCTGTTCGGGCGGAACTTGTGCGCCGGCTTCCTTCATCTTCGCGGCGACTTCACCCATCTGGCTTGGCAGCCACATTCCCTCGTCAGCCAGGGCGGGTGCGGCAAGGGCCAGTAGCGAGGCACCGGCGGCAATAAAGCGAAACGTCATTCAGGCACTCCCGAAGAAAGCTGCGGTCCGGAATCGCCCGGCCGCCAATGAACGCGGACAAAGCGCAACTTCGCCGCGGGCACAAGACAGATGATCGGCCTAAAGCAGCAGAATTGCAAAGCCCAACGCGGTTGCAAAGCTTGCCAGAGTGGCAGTGACCACGGGGATCGTCGCGCGCCAGCCCATATCGAGCAGCAGGTCCATCCGGCTGCGCATTGCGGTGGCCGTGACAGCCAGCAAGAGCAGGCTCTTGCTGGCGATCAGCGCATAGTGGCTGACCACTTGCGGTATGGTGATCAGACTGTTGAGTGCGACTGTGGCCAGGAATGCGGTGATGAACCAGGGAAGGGCAAGGCGCCGCCACAATGGCTGAGCCTCTCCCGCACCGGCGCTGCCGCGCATCATGAAACTGACCAGCACGACAATCGGCGCCAGCAGGGCAACGCGAGCCAGCTTGACGATCGTGGCATAGGACCCGGCGGCATCGGAAAAGGCATAGCCGCCGCCGATTGCCTGGGCGACATCATGGATCGAGGCGCCAATCAGGAAGCCGGCTTGCTGGTCGGTCAGGTGCAACTCTGCAGCCAGCACCGGATAGACTGACATCGCAAAGGCGCTGGCGAGGCTGATGCCGACCAGGGTCAACGCAAACTGGGCCTGGCTGAGCCGTTCCTTGCCGATCACGCCATACAGCGCGAGCGCCGCGCTGGCGCCGCAAATAGCGGTTGATCCGCCCGCGAGCATCCCGGCGTAACGCGATTGGGTTGCGATGCGGGCACCCATGATCCCGGCCACAAAGGTGGTGGCCATCACAACAAGCAGGGCCAGGAACGGTGCGGCGCCCAGCGCAGAGATCTGTTCCACTGTCACTTGCAGGCCCAGCACGACGATCCCGACGCGCAGGCAGGTGCGCGAGGCAAAGTCCAGCCCGCGGTGCGATCGTGGTTCGCGCGCGATGAAATTGAGCGACAGGCCGATCAGCAGACCCAGCAGAATTATCGGGAAGCCATAATGTTCGGAAAGCCAGGCCGCCGCCGCTGCTCCTACGCCGCAAATGGCCAGACCCGGAAACAGGCTATCCTTTTGGTCGGCCTTTGCCGACAGTTCCGCAAGGTGCAACTCACCGTACAGGTCACCACCCTGGGGCAGTGCATCCCAGTCGATCGCGGAGCGCGTGGCCGCGTTTCTGTCCTGCGGTGTCATATTGACCTTCCCTTATCCCGGCGAAACGTTAGTCTGCAAGCAAGCAAAAGACAAAGTCTGGGGAAGAGCTATGGCCATTGGTGCCAACAATCACACCGAAGCAAGCCTGATCCGTTCACGCAACCTGCTGATCGGTTTGCTATTTTTTGGAACCATCATCAATTACGTCGACCGTCAGGTGCTATCGCTGCTCAAGCCGAGCATTGAAGCCGAGTACGGCTGGGGCGATGCCGAATTCGCGCATTTTGCCTCGATGTCGCAGCTGGCGGCGGCATCGGCGCTCATCTTCGTGGGCTATCTGCTGGATCGGTTCGGGGTGCGCCGCGCCTATGGCACGGCTGTTGGCCTGTGGAGCCTGGCGGGCATTGCGCATGCCTTTGCGGCCACGGTCACCCAGTTCGTTTCTGCCCGCGTGGCGCTGGTTGCAGCGGAAGCGATCAATACGCCGGCTGCGGTCAAGGCTGCGGCCGTCTTCCTGCCATTGAAGCAACGCTCAATGGCCATGGGGATCGTCAATTCCGCCCCCAATCTTGGGAATATCATCGCGCCGCTGACGGTTATTCCCTTTGCCGCAGTATTTGGCTGGCAGGCCGCCTTCATTGTTACCGGCCTGATCGGATTCGTCTGGCTCGCTTTCTGGATCGGTGGCACGCGCCGCTTGCAGCCCGTGGCGGAAACCATCGTCGAAGCCGCCAAACCATCGTTCCGCGACGCGCTGAAGGACAAGGTCACCTGGGCGATCGCCGGGGCCAAGGCGCTGACTGACATGTTCTGGTGGTTCTTCACCTTCTGGCTGCCCGACCTGTTCGTCAAAGTCTTCGGGCTGAGCCAGAAGGAACTGATCGGCCCGACCGCGCTGGCCTTTACGCTGGCGGCCATTGGCGCGCTCTCGGCCGGGGTGGTATTCCCGCGGCTGTTGGCCCGGGGCTTGAGCGTCAACCGGTCCCGCAAGACGGCGCTCTTGATCTATGCCCTGATCATCGTGCCGATCCCGCTGGCGCTGACTGCTGACAGCCCGTGGACCGCCGCTGCGATCATTGGCATGGCGCTGTTCGCGCATCAGGGCTTTTCCACCAACATCTTCGGTTTTGCTGCCGATGCGGTGCCTTCGGTTCGGGTTGGAACCGTGATGGCGATCGGCGCAATTGCCGGGAACCTGGCTGGCTTTGGAATTCAGGAAACCACTGGCTGGCTGCTCACCAACGGCCACGGCTATGCGCCGCTCTTCTATGGGGCAGCGGTTTCCTACCTGACGGCGCTGGCGCTGATCCACTTCCTGGTGCCGCGGATTGTGGCGCATGATGAGGGGTGAGGGCGGAGGCCGCCCAGCCTGATCTTGCAATAGCCGCTCACTACAACTTCCGCTCGGCCTGAGCTTGTCGAAGGCCCTGCGCGGCGCATTGCCGAGGGGGCTTCGACAAGCTCAGCCTGAGCGGGAATGGGGAAGTCCTCTGAACTGCCAAGCGGTTCAGGCAAAAGAAAAGGCCCCCTGCCTCGCGGCAGGGGGCCTTTCTTTATGGCCGTAAGGCCGGGCTGGATCAGAAGCTGAACCGGCCCGTCACGCCCCAGTAGCGATCCGCATCGCGCGGGATCTGGTAGCGGTAGGAACCGCCGACACCGCCGTTGACGATCGCAGCCGGGTAGGCCTTGTCGAACAGGTTGCGGACTACGAAGGTCAGCTTCCACTTGTCGTCCGGGTCAACCAGACCGACGTTGGCATTGACCAGCGCATAGGCCGGGATCGTCCCGAACTGGCGCTGCACCGCATCGGCCGCGAACAGCGAGAGCTGGCTGCTCTGGAAGTTCATCGAAGCACCGAAGGCGACGTTGGCGAAGCCACCGGTTTCGATGGTGTGGTCAACAGCCATCGAGCCCTTCCAAGTCGGGGCATAGCCCAGCTTGGTGCCGGCCGGGATCGCTGCGGTCGAACCGAGCGGAGCCTTGAAGTTCACGACGTGAGCGTCGTTAACCGAAAGGCCGCCGCTGAGGTTGGTGTTGCGACCAACGCGCCAGGCCATGTCGATTTCGATGCCCTTGGTCGAAACCGCGCCAGCATTGGTGAAGCGGGTGACAACCACGCCAGCCACCAGATCCGGGTTGTTAGCCTGGAAGTTGTTGTAGCGGGCATAGTAGGCGGCGATGTTGAAGGTCAGCGCGCCGTCAAGCAGCGTGTTCTTCAGGCCGATCTCATACGAGTTCGAGGTTTCCGGCTCGATCACGTTCGTGCCGGTACCCGTCAGATTGAAGAAGACGTTGTAGGCCGGACCCTTATAGCCACGGGCGTAGCTGGCATAGGCCATGGTGTCTTCGTTCAGGTCGAACTGGAACGTGGCCTTGCCCGACAGGTTGTCGTTGCTGGTTTCAGTGGTCCAAGGAACGCCGTTCGACGAAGCGACAGCCGAGCTGGCGGCAGCCGTCGGCGAGGTGCCCAGACCGACCAGACGCAGGTACTCGTTATAGACGCCCTGGTCGAAGTTCGGCTGGATGCCCGGGCCCGTCAGCGGCGAAACGCGCTTGTGGAAGACCGACAGGTTGTCGTGCGTATAGCGCAGGCCGGCGACGAAGCGGGCCGTGTCCGACAGCTTGTAGGTTGCCTGACCAAAGACCGCGATGTTCTTGAAGGTCGAACCGAAGTTGGCCGAACCATTCGGGGTAGTCGCGGCATTGGCAAAGGTGCTGCCACAGGGAACCAACGTGGTGGTCGGTGCGCCGGCAGCGGCCGTGCACTGGGTCACGTTGCGGGTGAAGGTACGTTCGGACTCCGCACGCGAATAGAACGCACCCAGCACATAGGACAGCGTCTGGTCGGCCGGCGAGGTCAGGCGCAGTTCCTGGGTGAAGGTGTTCGAGGTCTGCGGACCGGAGTCATGCAGCTGGGCAAAACCGACATAAGCGCGATCGAGCCAGTCACCGTCACGGATTTCGGTGTTGTCCCAGCCGCGATAGGCGGTGATGCTGGTCAGGGTGTGTTCGCCCAGAGCCAGGTCACCCTGGAACGAAACGCCCCAGCCTTCTTCCAGCGTCGAGGTGACGAGGTTCTGCGCAACGGCACGGGTGTCTGCACCCGACTGCGGCGGCAGCGCCTGGAAACCAAGGCTGGTGGTCGGCACGCCGGCACCGGTCAGCGGACCAGTGGCGATGATGTCGGCGCAGCAATCGTCGTCGTTCTTGTAATAGTCGGCGGCGAGGTAGAGGCGCAGATCGTCGCTCGGCTCGTAGAGGAACTGGCCGCGGAGGCCGTAGTGCTTGTAGCCGTTCACCCACTCATTGGTGGTGGTGTTGCGGATATTGCCGTCATACTCACCATAGAAGCCGGTGAAGCGGGCGGCGAGGTCCTGACCAAGCGGCAGGTTGACCGCGCCCTTCAGGCGGAATTCGTTGCGATCGAAGTAGCTGGCTTCAACCGAGCCACCGAAGTCCATCTTCGGCATCTGGGTGGTGATGTTGATCACGCCGGCCGATGCGTTCTTGCCGAACAGCGTGCCCTGCGGACCGCGCAGCACTTCCATCTGGGCCACGTCGACCATGTCAGAGAAGGCTTCACCCGAACGCGAATAGACGACGCCGTCCACCACGGTCGAAACCGAAGGTTCACCCGCGATCGAGAACGTGGCGGTACCGACACCGCGCAGGAAGATCGTCTGGTTCAGGGTGGTGCCCGACTTCAGGAAGTTGAGCGATGGCACCATCTGCGAGGCGCTTTCGATCGACGGGCGCGAAGCTTCGGCCAGACGTTCACCGCTAAGCACCGAAACAGCAACCGGCACGTCCTGAACGTTTTCCGAGCGCTTCTGAGCGGTAACGACGATTTCGCCGGGGGCGCCTTCGTCGTCGTTGGCCGTGTCCTGCGCGAACGCTGGGGCGGCAAAAGCAACCATAGCCAGCGCTGCCAATGGCAGGGCCGACGAGGTACGAAGCATCGACTTCATGGATGTTCCTCCCTTCAACCGGGGGCCTCCTGCCCCGCGGCGTATTCTCCTCTGCCGGACAGGGCGCACCCTTCCGGTTGGTGCTTGAATTGCTGACAGCCGCCCGATATGTCAAGCGGTGTCATATGGGACAGACAAGGTTCGCGCAGAGTTTGTGACATTGTCGCAACAGGCGCTGCCAAGAGCTAGGGGGATTGAAGTTGGACGCCGCATTTTCGGCAGTTGAAGGCGGGTTTGACCTGCATTTTGCGGGGCGGCTGGTTTTGCGCCATCGCGCCGATGCGGCCGTGCTCGACTCTGCTCGCGGTAATCCTGCGGTCACGATGTACCGCGGCAACTTCAAGATCGAAGATGCCCCCGCGGAACAGGTTACCCCGTGCGACTGCGCAGTGGAGGACACTGTCGTTACCCTGCTGCACGACGGCACCGCTGTGGCTCGGCTTGAGCTCGTCGGCAATGGCCTGGCCGTCGCCCTGCTGACTCCGGGGCATGACCGGATCCGGCTGCGCTGGCATGCTGAGCCGGGCGAGGCGGTGTGGGGCGGAGGTGAGCAGATGAGCTACCTTGCCCTGAATGGCCGTTCCTTCCCGATGTGGACCAGCGAGCCGGGCGTAGGTCGCGACAAGACCACCGAACTCACCCGCCAAATGGACGAGAGCGGCATGGCGGGCGGCGATTACTACCACACCAATTACCCGCAGCCGACGATCCTGACCTCGCGCTGGCTGGCGGTGCACCTGGATGCAGCCTGCTATAGCGTGATCGACTGCACGGATCCGGCTGCCCATGCGTTTGAAGTGTGGAGCGATAGCGCCAATTTCGAACTCTATGCTGCGGAAACGCCGATTGACCTTGTGGGCCAGCTTTCCAAGCGTTTTGGCCGCCAACCGCCGCTGCCTGACTGGGCCATTAGCGGGGCGATCGTAGGCCTGAAGGACGGGACCCGCAGCTTTGAACGGCTGGAAGACTTCATCAAGGCCGGCACTGCCGTATCTGGCCTGTGGTGCGAGGACTGGGCGGGCATTCGCGAAACCAGCTTTGGTCGCCGCCTGTTCTGGGACTGGCGGCGCGACAACCAGCGCTATGCCGATCTGCCGCAGCGGATCGCCGCGCTGCAGGCGCGCGGGATCCGCTTCCTGGCCTATGCCAACCCCTACCTGTGCAACGATGGCATCCTCTATGAAGAAGCGCTGGAGGGTGGGCATTTCTGCCTGAAGCCCGATAGCGATGCGGTTTACCTGGTCGACTTTGGCGAGTTTGACTGCGGGGTGCTCGATTTCACCCGCCCGGAAACGCGCGACTGGTTTGCTGAGAAGGTGCTGGGCAAGGAAATGCTCGACATTGGCATCTCCGGCTGGATGGCCGATTTCGGCGAATATCTGCCGACCGACGTCCGGCTGGCGGATGGTTCTGACCCGATGGAGGCGCATAATCGCTGGCCGGTGCTGTGGGCCGAGGTCAATGCCCAGGCGGTGGAAAGCCGCGGCAAGACCGGCGATGCCGTGTTCTTCATGCGCGCCGGCTTTTCGGGCGTGCAGGGCCATTGCCCGCTGCTCTGGGCCGGCGACCAATCGGTCGATTTCACCCGGCATGACGGGATCGGCACGGTGATCACCGCCGCGCTTTCCGCGGGGCTGGTCGGCAATGCCTATAGCCACTCGGATTGCGGGGGTTACACCTCGCTGCTTGGCAACGTCCGGACGGTCGAGCTGATGGAGCGGTGGTGCGAACTGTCGGCCTTCGCCCCAGTCATGCGCAGCCATGAAGGCAACCGTCCCGACGACAACCTGCAATATGACAGCACGCCCGAACTGCTGGCCTGCTTTGCGCGCTGGAGCCGGGTCCATGCACACCTTGCGCCCTATGTGCGCCACCTGTGCGATGAGGCCGTCGAACTGGGCCTGCCGGCGCAGCGGCCGTTGTTCCTGCACTATGCTGCGGACGAGAGCCTTTACGTGGTGCAGGACCAGTACCTTTATGGCGCGGACCTGGTCGTCGCCCCGGTGATCGAGGAGGGCGCACGTGCGCGCCAGGTGATCCTGCCGGGCGAGGGGGAATGGGTCCATGCCTTCACGGGTGAAGTCTATCCGGCTGGCACCCACAGGGTAGCGGCGCCGATTGGCTGCCCGCCGGTTTTCTATGCCATGGGAAGCGCTTACACCGAACTCTTTACTGGGCTTCGCAAACTGTGAGCGAACGGTCGAACATTCGGGATGTGGCGGCGCGGGCCGGGGTGGCGGTGAAGACCGTCAGCCGTGTGCTCAACGATCACCCCTATGTTTCGGCCGATACCAAGGCGCGGGTGCAAGAGGCGATGAAGGCGCTCGACTTCCGACCTTCCGTCGCCGCGCGGATTCTGTCGGGGGCCAAGAGCAACCAGGTTGCGCTGATCTACGACAATCACAGCCCCTATTACATGTTCCAGATTCAGACCGGCTGCTGGGACGTCTGCCGCGCCAAGGGTATCCGCCTGCTGGCCCAGCCGGTCGATGTGGCCGATCCGGGCGTAGGCGATCAGATCCGCGGGCTGGTAACGGAAACGCAGGTTGACGGGATCATCCTTTCTTCCCCGGTGACCGATTGCGAGCCGGTGCTGCGCGCGCTTGAGGCGCTGGATATTCCCTTTGTCCGCATCTCGCCCGGATCCAATCACGCGCTGACCAGCTCGGTCTTCATGGACGATGCCCAGGCGGCGGATGACATGACGACTCACTTGATCAATGCCGGCCACCGCCGGATTGGCTTCATCAAGGGGCACCCCAATCACAAGGGTTCGGAAGACCGTCTGGCAGGCTATCGCCGTGCGCTTGACCGGGCGGGGATCGGCTATGCCGCCGAACTGATCTGCGACGGTGAGTTCGACTTCGATTCCGGCGTGCGCGGGGCTAATCGCCTGCTGGACTTGCCCGAACCGCCCACCGCGATTTTTGCCTCGAATGACGACATGGCGGCCGGCGTGCTGGCCGTTGCTCATGATCGCAACATGAACCTGCCGACCGAACTGTCGGTGGCCGGGTTCGATGACACCACCTTGGCCCGCACCGTCTGGCCGCCGCTGACCACGATCCACCAGCCGATGGCCGAACTGGCCCAGACGGCGACGGAAATCCTTATCGAAGGAGGCGATATTACCCATCGCCGCCTGCCCCATCAGTTAATCGAGCGTGCCTCTGTCGCGCCGCCAGTCAGGAAGATATCATGAGCGAACTGCCTCTCCCGCCCGCCAGCCGCCAGCTCGGCACCAGCGGCCTTACCGTCTCCCCGATCGCCTGGGGCATGTGGCGCCTGGCCGAAAATGGCCGCAGCGCCGCCGATGCTGCCAAGCTGGTTCACGCCGCGCTCGATGCCGGGATCAACTTCCTCGATACGGCCGATATCTATGGTTTCAACGGTTCGGGCGGCTTCGGCGATGCCGAGGCGCTGCTGGGCGAAGTGCTGGCGGCGGAGCCGGGGCTGCGCAGCCGGATGGTCCTTGCCACCAAGGGCGGGATCATGCCGCCGCTGCCTTATGACCAGAGCGCCGATTACCTGCGCAAGGCGATCGACGCCTCGCTGACGCGGCTGGGGACCGACACGGTTGAGCTTTGGCAGGTCCACCGTCCGGATATCCTGGCCCATCCGCAGGAAGTGGCCCGGGTGCTGGATGATGCGGTGGCAGCGGGCAAGATCCGCACGCTGGGCGTGTCCAACTTCACCGTGCACCAGACCGCGGCGCTGAACCAGTTCCTGGGCCACAAGCTGGTTTCGACCCAGCCCGAGATCAGCCCGCTGCGGATTGACTGCTTTGAGAACGGGGAACTCGACCAGGCGATGATGCTGGGCCTGGCCCCGCTGGCCTGGTCGCCGCTGGGTGGCGGACGTCTGGCCAAGCCGGAAAGCGCGCGCGATCACGCGATTTGCGCGGCGCTGGATAAGGTTGCCAGCGAACAGGGCGTTTCCCGCTCGGTTGCGGCCTATGCGTGGCTGATGGCGCACCCGGCCGGAATTATTCCGATCATTGGTTCGCAGCAGGTGGAACGGATTGCCGAGGGCGCTGCCGCGCTCAAGGTTCGCTGGACCCGCACCGACTGGTATGCCGTGCTGGTTGCCGCCCGCGGCGTGCCGCTGCCTTGATACCGATCAAGGCGGGCCGGTGCAGATTATTGCAATGGCCCGCCACCAAATTGACCTGACGGAGACTTGCCATGACCAACCCGCCCGAAATCGCCTGGTTCTCTGCCCTGTGCGACGACGATTACGAGTTTCTCGGCGTCCCCGATCAGTACCTCAAGTCCAGCTGGGAGCACTGCCGCAATATCGTGCTGCGCGCGGAAGAGGGCGGGTTTGACAACATCCTGCTGCCGTCAGGTTACGAGCTGGGGGTTGATACCACGGCCTTTGCCGCCGCGGTGGCAACGCAGGTCAAGCGGATCAAACTGCTGTGGGCAACCCGCATGGGTGAGGACTGGCCGCCGCAGCTGGCGCGCCGCATCGCCACGATCGACCGGATCCTGGGCCCCAATGCCGCTGGCACGGGCGGACGGCTCAACGTGAATATCATTTCCTCGCCGATGCCGGGCGAAACGATGGAGAGCGGGCCGCGCTATCGGCGCGGGACCGAGGTGATGAAGATCATCCGCACGCTGCTGAACGGGGAGCACCTCGACTTCCAGGGCGAGTTCTACAACCTCAAGCTCGACCCGGCGCGGATCAGCACGATTTCGGGCAAGTGCCCCAATCTCTATTTCGGCGGGCTGAGCAACGAAGCGCGCGAATGTGCGGCCGAAGCGGCCGACGTTTACCTGATGTGGCCCGACAAGATGGAGAACGTCCGCGAGGTTGTGGCCGATATGAAGGCGCGCGCCGCTGCCAAGGGGCGCACGCTCAAGTTCGGCTATCGCGCCCACGTGATCGTGCGCGAGACCGAGGACGAAGCCCGCGCCTATGCCGATCGCCTGCTGTCCAAGCTGGATGATGAAATGGGCCGTGCAATCCGCGAAAAGAGCCTGGATGCCGCCAATTACGGTGTGCAGCGCCAGCAGGAACTGCGCAGTGCGGCCGATGGCGACGGCTTTGTCGAAGAGAATCTGTGGACCGGGATCGGCCGCGCCCGTTCGGGTTGCGGTGCCGCAATTGTCGGCAACCCGGATCAGGTTATCGCCAAGCTGCGGGCCTATCAGGAGGCCGGCATGGAGGCCTTCATCCTCTCAGGCTATCCGCATGTGCAGGAATGCGATATGTTCGCCCGCTATGTCCTTCCCCAGATCCAGCACGCGCCCATTCCCGGCTGATGCACCCCCTGCCGGGGACGGGGACGCTGCCAAGCTCGAGCGTGTTTTAACTGCTCTGCTGGCGGCCCAGGCGGAACTTGACGCGCTTGGGCAGTCGCTGGCGGCTGCGCGCCTCGATGCTGCCATTGAGGCAGTAAGGTTGGCCAAAACTTCGTTTGCATAAGTGCAATTTCGGGCATTTTCCGAGAAAAACTAGCACTTATACGAATAGATCAGTACCATTTTTGTCCTATCGTTTACGTGTTACTTCGATAAGGGCGGGTGAGGGTATGAGGCTCCACGAGGGACAGGGCGATCTGGCCGGAATTGCTGGCGGTGAGAGCTGTGCCGACCCTGGCGAGCGCGCCCAGACATTGCGATCTTTGGCCAAGAGCTTGCTTGCAGTCGCTAACCAGATTGATCACGACAGTTTGATTGCGGGGCGGGCGACCCTTGGCGAAGGGCCGGCCGCGCATGGAGCACTGTCCATCGACAAGCGGATGCTGCTGGATCGCGCGGCGCTGGATTATGGCAATCGCCGCGCCCGGCGTCGGTTCTTTCCTGCCGAACTGTTTGGCGAGCCGGCGTGGGATCTTCTGTTGGACCTGTTTCAGGCCCGGCTTGAAGGCAAGAGCATCAGCGTAACCAGCGCTTGCATTGGCGCCGATGTGCCGCTTTCCACGGCTCTGCGCTGGATCGGCGTGCTTGAAACAGAAGGACTGGTTGAGCGCAGCCGCAACCTGACCGATCACCGATCGACCTGGGTCAGCCTGACCGATCGGGCCGTGGCGGCCATGACCGAATATACCCAGGGCTGCCTGATCCGCGGTCGTCGTGCCGTTCGCCGGGCCGAAGAAGATGTGATCACTGCCTTGCAGGAGCGGGCGGCCTGATCCGCGCGGGATCTCGCCATTAGGCTTCTGCGAACAGGGCCTTTTTACCTATCTGGGGGAGTGGTGCCCGGAGGCGGATTCGAACCACCGACACGCGGATTTTCAATCCGCTGCTCTACCAACTGAGCTATCCGGGCAACGCATCCAGAAGAGACCATGCAGGCCGCTTCGCGTTTGGAAGCGCGCCTATGGCGAAGCTGGCGCAGCTTGGCAAGAGGCTTTCAAGCCTTTCCTTCTTCCTCGTCGAGTGCAGGTGGCCCGGGCAGGGCATAACCATCTTCCAGCCACCGCATAAGGTCGCGGTCCTTGCAACGGGTGGAGCAAAACGGCGCATGTTCGGGATTGCGCGGCTTGCCGCAGAGCGGGCACTTGCGAACGACGGTGCTGGTCATGCTTGCAGCGCCTGCGCGAAAGCGCCTTCCAGCGCAAGACCGGGATCCTCTTGCCACCGGATCGCGCGTCCGGTTCGGCGGGCAAGTTCTGCTTCCCATCCTGCCGAGACAGCCCGGCGCACGGCGGGGTGTGCGCTGAGCAGCAGGCTCGCCCCGGCATCGCTGACCAGTTCGGCGCGCCGCAGCAGCATCCGCGCCGCTGCGGCAGTCCGGTTTGCCGTCAGCCGATGCAGCAGCGATGGCCGCTCCAGTCGGGTAACCAGCTGGACCAGCCCAAAGCCATTCATGGCGGTGCGTTCATGCGGCCAGCCGTTCAAGGCGCTGGCGAGGGCCGCGTCGACTGCCTGCCGGTCTGCCTTGTCGGCCAGGGTGGGAAAATCGATCGCGATGGATCCAGCCAGGTCGAGGCGGCGGAGAGTTTGGGCCAGCGCCGGGACCGCTGCCAGAGCCAGCGACGCGGCAGGCAGAGTTCCGTCGATGTCGATCACGGTCATCGCCGGGGTTGGACTGATCGTCAGCGCTCCTCCGGCGAAATCAGCGGTGCCGTGCCAGGCTTCGGACCAGACATCTTCCCACAGCCCGGCCGGGAAGTGCTGGACCAGCTTGCCGGCTGGGGGCGGAGCGGGGCAGGGGGCATCTTTCGTGGGCCGGGCCTGGGCGCGTTTCAGGCGTCCCGCTTCGGCCATGGCCGCACGCATGACCTTCAGCCGGATTGGCGCGCCTTCGGCGGCATCGGCGGGCAGCTGGTCAACCAGCGCCTCCTCGCCACTGGCAAACCGCGCGGTGCCGCGGCGCGAACCGGCGGCGCGGGCGATCAGTACGGCATCTTCCACCTGCCCCGCCGCAAGTCCGCCGGGCCAATCGAGCCGGGCGGCAATGACATCGCTACCCTCGACCAGGATTGCGCGGGTTTCGCCAATCCCGGCTTCGACCAGCCACTCAGCCAAGGGGGTATCCCGCCGAAAGCAGCAGGGCGCGGGTTTCGAACAGCGGCAGGCCGATCACGCCCGAATGGCTGCCGGAAACGAAGCGGATCAGTGCTTCGGCGCGGCCCTGGATGGCATAGCCGCCAGCCTTGCCCAGACCTTCGCCGCTTGCGATGTAGCCATCGATTTCTGCGTCCGACAGCCGCTTGAAGGCGACCACGGTTTCAACGATGCGGGTGCGGGCCTGGCCTGCGCGATCGATCACGCAGATGGCCGAGATGCACTGATGGCGCCGTCCAGACAGCAGACCCAGCAGCTTGCGCTGCACATCTTCGGTTTCTGCCGGCGGCAGGATCCGGCGGCCAAGCGCCACTGTGGTATCGCCGGCAAGGATGATTTCATCGGCCGAGCGCCCAATGGCGGCAGCCTTGGCCTGCGCCAACCGCAGCGCGTAGGCGCGCGGGAGTTCGCCTTTCAGCGGGGTTTCGTCGATATCGGGGCTGGCGATCCGGGCCGGCGAGGCACCGATCCGGGCGAGCAGGTCGCGCCGGCGCGGCGAGGACGAGGCCAGGACCAGTTGCGGCGCGGTCACCCGCAGGGCTTAGCCGAACTGTCCGGGGCCGCCACGGCCGGGCATGAAGCGATAGGTGATGCGACCCTTGGTCAGGTCGTAAGGGGTCAGTTCCACCAGAACTTCATCACCAACGAGCACGCGAATGCGGTTCTTGCGCATTTTGCCGGCGGTATGGCCGAGGATCTCGTGGTCATTCTCAAGGCGGACGCGGAACATCGCGTTGGGCAGCAGTTCAACTACCGTTCCGCGCATTTCGAGGAGTTCTTCTTTCGCCATCCGGGCCTAGATTCCGTTGTTGTTCGGCTGCATTGCGGCGCGCCATAGCGACCGAAGGCTGAAAAGGAAAGCCTTGGGCGTCTGTCCCGCGCCATTTGTCGTTTGTCGACTTGCGACATTCTATTACGCGGGAAGGACTTGCCATTAGCGCGCCTACCTCCCATCTGCGGAGCCGGGTCGGGGCTGCCAGATCGTAAATATCGTGCGATCACGGAGATTTAATGCGTAGTTTTGCTCTTGCCCCCTTGCCGATGATCCTATTTTCCGTCCCGGTTTTGGGGACTGACCAGAAGATCACGGAGGCTGCTGAACCGGCGGCGCAACAGACCATTCCGGACAGCGCCGAGCGGCAAGGCAGTGAAATCCTGGTCGTGGCAGAACGCATTCGTGGCCAGGTTGAAAGCCCGGCTCCGCCGATCGCGGTACTGGATGAAAAGGATATTCAGGCGCTTGGCGCCACGACACTGGCTGATGTGCTGACGCAACTGGCGCCGCAGACCGGTTCTGGCCGTGGCCGTATCAGCGGGCCGCCGGTGGTTTTGATCAACGGTCAGCGGATCGGCAACTTTCGCGAGATGCGCAATTTTCCGCAGGAAGCGATCCGGCGTATCGAGATCCTGCCCGAGGAAGTGGCGCTGCGGTTCGGATTTCCCGCCAACACCCGCGTCGTCAACATGATCCTCAAAAACAACTTCGCGTCGAAAACGATCGAGGTGGAGACTGCGGTCCCCACCCGCGGCGGTTTTCAGACCTATGAGGTTGAGGCCACAGCGCTGCGCATCAATGGCCCGCAACGCTTCAGTGTCACCGCCAAGATCGACGATACCTCCGAACTGACTGAAGCCGAGCGAGATGTGACCCAGGCAGCGGGATCGAGCCCGACGGTATCGACCGATCCCAACCCGGCCCTGTTCCGGTCGCTGGTTGCCGACAGCCGCGAGCTGGGGCTCAACCTTTCGCTGGCGCGGGGCCTTGGCAAGGATGGGCTGGGCGGCAATGTCAGCCTGAATGGCAACCTTACCCGCACCGACAGTCGCCGCAATTCGGGTCTTGATGTCGTCGTGCTGACAGCGCCCGGTGGTGCCACCGCGGTCCGCACGCTTGCCGATCCGCTGGAGCGAACCACGCGGACCACATCGGCGCAGGGCGGAGGCGCAGTCAACACCCGGCTCGGCAACTGGCAGGTCAGCGCGACGCTGGATGGCAATCACACCGAAAGCCGCACGGTGATCGACCGCCGCGCCAATACTGCGGGCCTCGTGGCTTCCGCTGCCGCGGGCACCTTGGCGGTTACCGCTCCGCTGCCGGCCGTCGCCAATGCCGGACAGGACCTGGCCTTGTCGAATTCTGATCGGCTTGATGGCCTGCTGACATTGATCGGGCGGCCGGTGAGGCTGCCGGGCGGCGAAGTGACCGCCACCCTCCGGGCCGGCTTCACGTTCCTGTCGTTCGATACCGAGGATAGCCGCAGCGCGGTTGGCAAGGTCAGCTTGCGCCGCAACCGCTTGACTGCCGGCACCAACGTGGGCGTGCCAATCACAAGCCGACGCGAGAATTTTGGCGCGGGGCTGGGTGACCTGTCGCTCAATTTCAGTCTTGGCTGGGACCATCTGTCCGATTTCGGCTCGGTCAACGATTGGAGTGCGGGCCTGACCTGGTCTCCACTGCGGTTCGAGAAGCTGAGCCTGACGGCAAGCTACCTGGTCAACGAGACGGCGCCAGGCCTGTCAGAGCTGGGCAATCCGGTAACCACCACCTTCAACGTGCCAATCTTTGACCTGACACGCGGGGAAACCGTGCTGGCAACGGTGATCGGCGGCGGCAACCCGGCACTGCGCAAGGAGCAGCAGCGCGATTTGAAATTCGGGGCAAACTGGCAGCTGCCGTTCCTCCAGAACTCAAGCCTGGTGGTCGAATACTTTCGCAACCGGTCAGACGATGTCACCGCCAGCTTTCCGCTGCTGACGCCCGCGATCGAGGCCGCTTTCGCAGGGCGGGTGTCGCGCGATGCCAGTGGTCGGCTGGTCTCTATTGACCAGCGCCCGGTAACCTTTGCCGAACAGCGTGCCTCGCGGCTGCGCTGGGGCCTGAACCTGTCGGGCCAGATCGGCAAGGCGCCCGCCGGTGGCGGCTTCATGGGCATGATGGGCGGCGGGGCGCCGCAGCGTCCTGCCGGTGCGGCCAGTCCACCCGCCAATCCGCGCCCGCAAGGTGGCGGAGCCGGTCGCGGCGGCGGCGGCGGCATGATGGCAATGATGGGCGGCGGTCGCGGGCCCGGTCGCTGGAGCCTGGGTCTGTTCCACACGGCGCAGTTTGACAGTCAGGTGCTGATCGCGCCGGGCGTGCCGCAGCTTGATCTGCTCAATGGGGATTCGCTCTCGTCGACCGGATCGCCGCGCCACACGATCGAATTCAACGGTGGCCTGTTCAAGAATGGCTTTGGCACATTTTTCAACGGCACCTGGACCGGGCCTTCGCGGCTGACCGGGGCGGCCAACCTGCGCTTTGGCAGCGTGACGCGGATGAACATCAACGTTTTTGCGGCGCTTGGGCAGCAACAAGGGCTGGTCAAAAAGGCGCCGTTCTTCAAAGGGTCGCAGGTGGCGCTGCGCTTCGAGAACCTGTTCGATAGCCGGCAGAAGGTGACAGACGGGACCGGCGCTGTACCGATCGGCTATCAGGCGGATCTGATCGATCCGCGTGGCCGCATGGTCGAGATTGAATTCCGCAAGATGTTCTAACGAATGGCCCCGACCGGCCGGAACCGGTCGGGGCAAATCGGCATTAGTGGAATACGGCCATCAGCAGGTGCAGCGAGAGCGCGATCAGCGCGACGCTGGAGAGTGCGAACAGCATGAAGCGGACCAACACCCGGTTCCAGGTGGCCTGGACGATCGAGTGCGCGATCCGCAGGCCGACATAGGCCCAGGCAATCGAGGCATTCATACCGTCACCCTGCCCGATCAGGGCCAGAGCCAGCGCAACCGCATAAAACACGGTCGGCGCTTCGTGCAGGTGGTTATAGTTGTGGGCGATCCACTGAGTGTTCGCCGGCAGCACGTTGTCCAGCGACTGGCCGGTACCGCCGATCAGGTTTTTGGTATCAATCTTGGCCTTGGCCATGGCCGGGATGCGGGTGGCGTACATCCACAGCCACATCACCATCGTCCAGCCGGCGAGCACAGCCACCGGCTTCAGGATTTCCATTCCAATCATTGTCATTCTCCCCCGTTGTTATGCGCCAAGCAGGGTCAGCTTGGCTGCGTGCAGTGCCAGCATCAGCAGGCACAATGTCGATAGCATGAAGAGCGCAAAGCGCACCGGAACCTTGTTCACCGTTGCCTGCCACAGCGAGTGCAGGATCCGCAGCACGGCATAGCCCCAGGCGAACAGCACATCGTGTTCGACCGGTCCCATGATCGCCAGGATCGCGACCGTGGCATAGAACAGCGTCGGCTGTTCCATCAGGTGCGCATAGTTGTGCGATTTCCAGTTGATCTGGTCGGGGATCACCCCCTCAAGGTCCTGACCGCGTCCGCCGGGTTTCGCTGCTCCCAGCCCGCCACGCTTGGCGATGGCCGGAAGCCGGGTTCCGGCCATCCAGAACAGCATCACGATTGACCAGAGCACCAACACGGCGGCTGGCGCCAGAATCTGAGCCTGCATTGTCTCCCCCTTTATTTCCTTAACCCGTGCGCTGCAGGGTGTTCCGCCTGATTCCGATTGTCAAATGCAACTAGTCGGTGCGGGCGAGGACCGCAGCAAAGCTGGCTGGATCGGTGTTGCTGCCGGTCAGCATGATCGCGGTTCGCCCATCAAGCGGCACCTTGCCGGCCAGCGCCGCTGCCAGCGCCGCGGCGCCGCCAGGTTCAAGCACCAGGTGCAGCTTTGAAAAGGCAAAGCGCTGCGCCGCGCGCACTTCGGCCGGGGTGACCGACAGGCCATAGCGGCACCGATCTTTCAGGATCGCGAAGTTGATCGGCCAGGTCGCCGGGGTTTGCAGGGCATCGCAGGCAGTTGGCGGGGCGTCCTTGGCGACGTGCTGGATTTCACCGGTTGCAAGGCTGCGCGCCACGTCATCCCAGCCTTCCGGCTCGACCGGCACGATTTCGGCATCGGGGCAGGCCAGCGCGAGCCCCGCGGTCAGCCCGCCACCTCCGCAGCAAACGACGATCCGGCTCGGACCCTCAAGCCCGCGTGCGCGCATCTGGCCGGCAATTTCGATACCGGCGGAGCCTTGCCCCTCGATCACCCAGGGGTCACCATAAGCATGGACCAGGGTGGCTCCGGTTTCGTCGATCAGCCTCTGCGCCACGGCATCGCGGTCTTCGCCGCCGGGGCGATCATAGAGCACCACGTTCGCGCCCATCGCCCGGGTGGCTTCCAGCTTCACCTGCGGGGCGTCGACCGGCATGACAATGGTTGCCCGAATGCCCAGCCGCTGCGCGGCCCAGGCCACGCCCTGCGCATGATTGCCGCTGGAAACGCCAACCACGCCCCGTTTGCGCTCGGCGTCCGAAAGGTCGGAAAGCCGGTGCCAGGCGCCGCGAATCTTGAAGGCGCCGATGGGCTGGAGGCTATCGGCCTTGCACCACACTTTTGCCCCGTTGACCTCGGTCTCAAGGAGTGGTGTCTGCACCAGCAATTCGGCAATCTTGGCGGCGGCGCGAGCAACGCCTTCGCTGGTCGGAGCGCGCATCGGTTGTGTCGTCATGAAACCAGCCTATATGCGCGCCTTCGCCGCGGGCAAAGGAGAGATACAGGTGAGCAAGGTTCTGGTGATCGGTGCAGGGGGCGTCAGCTCGGTCTGCGTCCACAAGATGGCGATGAACGCCGGGATTTTCAGCGAAATCCATCTCGCCAGCCGTACCAAGTCAAAGTGCGATGCGATTGCCGCATCGGTCAAGGAACGCACCGGCGTTACCGTCTCGACCTATGAGATCGATGCCGAGGAAGTGCCCGCGCTGACCCGTCTGATCGAGCAGATCGGCCCCAAGCTGGTGGTCAACTTGGCGCTGCCTTATCAGGACCTGCCAATCATGGACGCCTGTCTGGCGGCTGGCGTCGATTACCTCGACACCGCGAACTATGAGCCGAAGGACGAGGCCAAGTTCGAATATAGCTGGCAGTGGGCCTATCAGGACCGCTTCAAGGAAAAGGGCCTGATGGCGCTGCTGGGGTCAGGCTTTGACCCTGGCGTGACCTCGGTCTTTGCGATGTGGCTCAAGAAGCACAAGCTGAAGACCATCCGCACGCTGGACATCCTTGATTGCAACGGCGGCGATCATGGCCAAGCCTTTGCCACCAATTTCAACCCGGAAATCAACATCCGCGAAGTGACCGCCCCGGCCCGCCACTGGAACCAGGGCGAGTGGGTCGAAACCCCGGCGATGACGATCCGCCAGAACTTCGAGTTCGAGGCCGTCGGCCCGAAGAATATGTACCTGATGTACCACGAAGAGCTGGAAAGCCTGGCGAAGTTCCTGCCCGAGCTGGAGCGCGGCCGCTTCTGGATGACCTTCGGTGATGCCTATATCAACCACCTGACCGTGCTGCAGAACGTTGGCATGACCGGGATCGAACCGATCAACTACCAGGGCAAGGAAATCGTGCCGCTGCAGTTCCTCGCCGCCGTGTTGCCCAAGCCGGAAACGCTGGGGCCAACCACCACGGGCAAGACCAATATCGGCGATATCGCGACCGGCATGGCGCTCGATGGATCGGGTGAGAAGACCTATTACATCTACAACATCTGCGATCACGAAGAGGCGTTCCACGAAACCGGGAACCAGGCGATCAGCTATACCACTGGCGTTCCGGCGATGATCGGCGCGGCGATGATGTTGACCGGCGCATGGCGCGGTGAGGGCGTGTTCAACATGGAGCAGATGGATCCCGATCCCTACATGGACATGCTGAACACCCAGGGTCTGCCGTGGCAGGTCAAGGAATTGGCTGGGCCGCTGGACTTCTAATGGAAACCAGAGCGGGCGATCCGGGCGCCTTCGCCCATTTCGATCTCAGCAGGGTCGATAGCCCCGCCTTCGTGGTCGATGCCGCGAAGCTGCGGGCGAACCTGACCGTGCTGGCGGATGTGCGGGATCGCGCCGGGATCAAGGTGCTGGCGGCGCTCAAGGCCTTCTCGATGTGGAAGGTTGCGCCGATTGTTGGCGAATACCTTGATGGGGTCTGCACCTCGGGCCTGTGGGAAGCGCTGCTGGCGGCGGAGCACTATCAGGGCGAAATCGCGACCTATTGCGCGGCTTACAAGGCCGAAGACCTGCCCGAAATCTGCCGCCTGTCGGACCACGTGATCTTCAATTCGCCCGACCAGATCGCCCGCTTTGCGCCGCTGATTGAACAGGCGCGGCAACGCGGTGATGCCTTTGATATCGGCCTGCGGATCAATCCGCTCCACGCCGAGGGCGAAGTACCCAAGTATGATCCCTGCGCGCCGCATTCGCGGCTGGGTTTTCCGGTCGATCAGCTGACCGACGCGCAGATGGCGGGCGTGACCGGGCTGCATTTCCATACCCTGTGCGAACAGGATTTCGAACCGCTGGAACGGACCTGGCAAGCGCTGCTGCCGCGGATCGCGCGGTTCCTGCCGCAGCTCGAATGGCTCAACTTCGGCGGCGGCCATCACATCACCCGCGCCGATTACCAGCGCGACCAGCTTGTCGACTTTCTCAAGGCCGTGAAGGCCCAGACCGGCTGCGAGATCTATCTTGAGCCGGGCGAGGCCGTGGCGCTCGACGCCGGGATCTTGGTCGGCACAGTGCTGGACCGGCAATGGAACGGCATGCCGATCGGGATCACCGATATCTCGGCCACCTGCCACATGCCCGACGTGATCGAGGCACCCTATCGCCCGGCCATGCTGGGCGAACTGCCGCCGCTTGATACGGAAACCGATGAAGGTGCGGGCGGGGCGGTGCGGCTGGGCGGGCCATCGTGTCTGGCCGGCGACGTGATCGGCGATTACCGCTTCGCCAGCGGCCCGGAAGTGGGCCAGCGTTTTGCCTTCCTTGATCAGGCGCATTATTCGATGGTCAAGACCACGACCTTCAATGGCGTGCCGCTGCCCTCGATCTGGTTGTGGGACAGCGCGACGGACGAGCTCGCGTGCGTCCGGCGTTTTGGCTACGAGGACTTCCGCAACCGGCTTTCCTGAGGCAAGGTTCTTGGCAGAACAAAAGCCGGAGAGCGCAGTGCCTGACAAGATCCTTGATGCCCATTCGTCCGATCCCGTCGCCATGGGCTGGATGGAAGGGCTGCCGCCCGCGCCGGACAAGCGGCTGGCCTGGGCCCGGGCTGATCACATGCGCTTTCCCACGCACCGCTATGCCTATTCGCGGATGCGCGAATTCCTGCCGACGGCGCGGGTCTCGCGCGGATCAGGCCCGGTCTGGCAGCTGCCGGTGGCGCTGCGCGACGATATCGATGCAATCACGTTCAAGGCGATGGACGATGGCCGCGAGCTGACCTGGGCGGAATCGCTGGCGGTCCATTTCACCGATGCCGTGCTGGTGCTGCACCGGGGCACGATCGTGTACGAACGCTACCTGGGGGTGACGCGCCAGGACACGCCGCATATCGCTTTCTCGGTGACGAAGAGCTTTGTCGGCACCCTGGCCGAAATGCTGGTGCAGGAAGGGCGGCTTGATCCAAACGCCCCCGTGGCTGAACTGCTGCCCGAGATGGCCGGCAGCGGCTTTGCCGATGCCACTCTCGCGCAGGTGATGGACATGACCACCGCGCTCGATTTTTCGGAGGAGTATACCGATCCCAGCTCTGGCATCGGGGCGATGAGCAATGCCCTGGGGCTGACCCCGAGGGCACCGGGTTATCGCGGCCCGGATGACGTCTACGCGTTTCTCCCGACGATTCGCAAAAGCGGCAATCACGGCGAGCGATTCACCTACCGGACCTGCAATACCGAGGTGCTGGGCTGGATCGTGGCCCGCACCGAAGGCAAGCGAATCGATCAGGTGCTGTCCGAGCGAATCTGGGCTCCGCTGGGGATGGAACAGGATGCGGACTTCCTGATCGATTCGACTGGAATGCCTTTTGCCGGTGGTGGACTTAATCCCGTGCTGCGCGACATGGCCCGATTTGGCGAAACAATGCGCTGCGACGGGCACGGAAATGGCGGCCAGATTATTACCCGCGAAGCGGTTGCAGCGGTGAAGGCAGGGGGCAGCAAAGCGGCCTTCGCACCGGCCGGATACCAGTGGTTGCAGGACGGTTCCTACACCCGCCAGTGGTGGATAATGCCCGGAAATCACGGAGCTTTTTCGGCCCGTGGAATTCATGGTCAGGCGATCTATGTCGACCCTGTGGCAGAGGTGGTGATCGCCCGGTTCGGGTCCCATCCGATTGCCGCAAACACGGCCTTTGATCCCACCTCGCTACCGGCTTTCCGGGCGGTGGCGGAGCACCTCTCAAGGGGGTGATTTTCACTTGCGATTAAGGCGCGAATCTTTATAGCCCGCCCCCGCTGCCCCAAGGGGACTTCCAATAACCGCAAGGCAGCCTCGTCTTCGTGTTACCTGGCCGTCAGGCCTATTGGGGGTCCCTTGAGTTGCAGCAGTATCCTGACGCTCTGTCCGTAGTTCGCGCGCTTGCGCCCGAAGAACCGGTCATCCTGAACCGCCCGCACGCCGCCTCGCGCGCCGCCCGCTTCTTTGTCGAGAAGTTCCCGGGCAAGTCGCTCTATGCGGTAAAGGCCAATCCCTCGCCGGACCTGCTCAAGGTTCTGTGGGATTCCGGCGTAACCCATTTCGATGTTGCCTCGATCGCCGAGGTCAGGCTGGTGCGCGCCACGCTGCCTGAAGCCGTGCTGTGTTTCATGCACCCGGTGAAGACTCCCGGCGCGATTGCCGAGGCCTATCGCCAGCACGGCGTGCGCGTGTTCAGCCTCGATTCGCAGGAAGAGCTGGAGAAGATCGTCGAGGCGACCGAGAACGCCACCGATCTCTCGCTGTGCGTTCGCCTGCGCGTCTCGTCCGACTATTCGGAGCTGAGCCTCGCCTCGAAATTCGGGGTCGACCTGGCCGATGCCGCGCCGCTGCTGCAGGCCGCCCGTCAGGTTGCAGATAGCCTGGGCATCTGCTTCCACGTTGGCAGCCAGGCGATGACCCCGTTCGCTTATGTCCAGGCGATGGAGCGGGTCCGTGCGGCGATTGTCGACGCTTCGGTCACGATCGATATCATCGATGTCGGTGGGGGCTTCCCCTCGATCTATCCGGGCATGGAGCCGCCGCCGCTTGAAGACTACTTCGGCGTGATCCACCGCGCGGCGGAATCGCTGCCGGTGTCCTATTCGTCGGAACTGTGGTGCGAGCCGGGCCGGGCGCTTTGCGCGGAATACAATTCGCTGATCGTGCGCGTTGAAAAGCGCCGCGGGAATGAGCTCTACATCAACGATGGGGCCTATGGCGCGCTCTATGACGCTGCCCATGTTGGCTGGCGTTTTCCGGTGCAGTGCCTCAGCGAAGGCCGCGATGAGGCTGGAGACGGCTTCGCCTTCTACGGCCCGACCTGTGACGATGCCGACTATATGGAAGGCCCGTTCCAGCTGCCCGCCGATATCAAGGCCGGGGACTATATCGAAATTGGTATGCTGGGTGCCTATGGCGCGGCCATGAAGACCGCTTTCAACGGTTTTGGCCAGGCCCAGGCGATCGGCGCAACCGATGAGCCGATGGCCAGCCTGTACCGTGGTGACCGCGCTGATCCGCGCCAGAGCGATAACGTCGTCAGCCTGCGCTGAGCCGGGCTGAGGCATGAAACAAGAAGGGCGGCCTCACCGTGGTGGGGCCGCCCTTGCTGTATCGGGATAGATCGCCCTAGGCGGCGAGCTTAAGCTCCAGACGTTCCCAGATCTCAACCAGCGCCTCGGTTAGCGCGGTCATCATCGCTTCGGTGTGGGCCGGACCGGGGGTGAAGCGCAGGCGCTCAGTTCCGCGCGGCACGGTCGGGAAATTGATCGGCTGCACGTAGACGCCGTATTCGGCCAGCAGGATATCGCTGATCTGCTTGGCGCGGACCGGATCGCCCACCATCAACGGCACAATATGCGTGGTGCTGGGCATGACCGGCAGGCCGGCATCGGCGAACGATTGCTTGAGGAACGCCGCGGCGGCCTGCTGGCCGTCGCGCTCAGCACTCGACTGCTTGAGGTGGCGGACCGAAGCCAGCACGCCCGCGACCAGTACCGGCGAGAGCGAGGTGGTGAAGATGAAGCCCGGGGCATAGGACCGGATCACGTCGATGATCTTCGCATCGGCGGCAATATAGCCGCCCATCACGCCAAATGCCTTGCCCAGCGTGCCTTCGATGATGGTGATGCGGTGTGCGGCTTCATCGCGTTCCGAAATGCCGCCGCCCTGTGCGCCATACATGCCGACTGCGTGGACTTCGTCGATGTAGGTCAGGGCATTGTACTTGTCGGCCAGGTCGCAGATCGCGTGGATCGGGGCGACATCGCCGTCCATCGAATAGACGCTTTCGAAGGCGATCAGCTTGGGCAGGGCCGGGTCGGTTTCGGCCAGCAGCTGCTCAAGATGCTCAACATCGTTGTGCCGGAATACCTTCTTTTCTGCGCCCGAATTGCGGATCCCGGCGATCATGGAGGCGTGGTTAAGCTCGTCCGAGAAGATCACGCAGCCCGGCAGGATCTTGGCCAGGGTGGAGAGCGTGGCATCGTTCGAGACATAGCCCGAAGTGAACAACAAAGCGCTGTCCTTGCCGTGCAGATCGGCCAGTTCACGCTCAAGATCGACGTGGTAGTGGGTGTTGCCGCCGATGTTGCGGGTGCCGCCCGAACCCGCGCCGACATCGTGCAGCGCCTGTTCCATCGCCTCGATCACCTTGGGGTGCTGGCCCATCGCAAGGTAATCGTTGGAGCACCAGACAGTGATCGGCTTGGGGCCATTATGCCCGGCAAAGCAACGGGCGTTGGGATAGGCGCCCTTGTTGCGCAGGATATCGATGAAAACGCGATAGCGTCCCTCGGAATGCAGCCGATCGATCGCCTGGTCGAAAATCTGGTTGTAGTTCACTAGCGGGTTCCGCTTGCTGCTTTCCGGCGCCTCTAACCCAACGATCTGCCGGGCGCCAGCAACTTATTGCCGGAAACCCGTGTGCACCAGCGCGCGCGCCTGCGGATTGCCGGCGATCCATTCGTAATCGTGACCCGGGATCACGACCATTTCCGGTGCCTGGCCCTTCAGGGTGCGGATCGTCTTCAGCCAAGCATATACTTCCCCGCGATTTTCCGGCGCCAGATAATCACCAACCAGCCGCGATCGTGCACGCAAGTCCTGCCAGCTGGCGGCCAGTGTGGCGATATCTCCGGCAAAAAGAATCTCGCGGCCATCGGCGAGGCGGACAAAGACCATTTGCGAGCCGGGAGTATGGCTGGGTGCGGGAATAACGACGACTCCGGGAGCCACGGCATGCGGCGCGGCGGCGGAGAGCTTCGCGGGTGGACGCTCCCCCCGCCATGGCAGCTGTGCGGCCAAAGGTGACTGCGGTAGCTGCCCGGCATTGAGCATCGCCGCTTTGAGCAAGGGGGCGCCGCCAGCGCGGGCCAGGGCGCCAAGGTGATCAGGATGCTCGTGCGTGGCCAGGATCAGGCCAGCGCCAGCCATCGCTCGATCCACCTTGCGCTGTCGCTCCGGCCAATAGGCGGTCATCCCCATGGTTTCGGCATCGATCGGGTGGAGCCCGGTGTCGATGATCACGGGCCGATATCCCGGTACAGGCAGCTGCCAGGCCATCACCCCGATGAGCGCACGTTTCATGCCATGCCCGGCAGCGAAAAGGTTGCGCGGCAGATGGCGATAACCGACGAGCTCAACCTCTGCTGCCGTTGGAGCAGGGCCGGGTAACGATGCAGCGAGGGTCCGCAATTCCGCAATTGTGAGCGGTTTTGGCTCACTTTCGCCGGGACGGTTGTCAAGCAGGAGCCAGTAATAAGGCAACCCGATCAGCAGGGCCAGGATCAGCAGCGTCAGGTTGATCTTGCGGCGCATCACAACACCTCCATACGGGTCAGGCCATAGCGGGCAAGGGCCGGCGCCAGCGTGGGCAGGCCGGGTTCGGCGCGGGTGAACAGGGCCAGATCGGGCGCAGGCCGAGCCATGGCCTGCCCATCGGTCAACCGGTCGATCCGCCGGGCAATCCCGGCCGCGCCATGAACGAAGCGGACACCGGGGCCGAAGGCGGCCGCCAGTTCGGCCTCGACCAGGGGAAAGTGGGTGCAGGCCAGGACGACCGTATCGATCCTTTCGCCACCGGCCTGGTTGCGCAGCGCGGCGGCGGCGCGTTGATAAACGCTCTGATCTACAGGTTCGCCGCGCAGCTTGGCCTCGGCCGCGGTCACCAGGTCCGGCGCCGCAGCGCGCAGCAGCAGTTTGCCCTGCGCAAACTCTGCCTCTAGGCGATCGACATAGGGCTGACGGATGGTTGCCGCGGTGCCGAGCAGGCCGATCGTGCCGCTGCGGGTCTGCTCTGCCGCTGGCTTGATTGCCGGGACAGTGCCGACGATCGGGATCTCCAGCACGTCGCGGACCATGCCGAGCGCGATGGTCGATGCCGTGTTGCAGGCGATGCAGATCAGCCGGGGGCGATAGCGTTCGGCCATCCGCCCCAGCAGGCCGCAGACGCGCGCCGCGACCTCGGCTTCAGTCTTGGGGCCATAGGGCAGGCCACCATTGTCCGCAGCGTAGATCACCGGCGCAGCGGGCAGCAGGTTGCGCACTTCGGCCAGCACCGAGAGGCCTCCGACCCCGGAATCGAACAGTAGCAAGGGTGAAGCAGGATCGATTTCGGACATATTCCCCCGGGCCGGACTTGCCGGTGTGCCGTCCTTGTAGCTACGATCAGGCGATAAAGGGAAGGGATCGTTGGAATGGAAAACCTGCTCGCACTTGTGCTGGGCTATGCGCTGGGATCGATTCCCTTTGGCTTGATCCTGACCAGCCTTTCGGGGGCGGGGGATCTGCGTTCGATCGGTTCGGGCAACATTGGCGCCACCAATGTGCTGCGCACCGGGCGCAAGGGGATTGCTGCGGCAACCCTGCTGCTCGACCTGCTCAAGGCGCTTGCCGCCGTCCTGCTGGCCCGCCACTTCTGGCCCGGGCATGAGGGGCTGGCCGCTCTGGGGGCGATCCTGGGGCACTGCTTCCCGGTCTGGTTGCGCTTCAAGGGCGGGAAGGGCGTCGCCTCGATGATGGGGGCCTCGCTTGGCCTCGCCTGGCCAATTGGTCTGGCCTATGCCGTTACCTGGCTTGGGCTGCTGGCGATCACGCGGATTTCCTCGCTGGCCGGGATGACAGCGGCGCTTGTCGCCCCCGTCATGGCCTGGTGGCTCGGGCATGGTGACTATGCCCTGGTCCTCGCCGGGATCGCAGTGCTGGTCCTGATCCTGCACCGCGGCAATATCCAGCGGCTTGCGGCCGGCACCGAACCCCGCGTGGGTAGCAAGGGCTGATGGAGGGGCTCAGCCAGGCGGAGGCATTTGCCCGGATCCGCCTGCTGCGCTCGCCCAATGTCGGCCCGGTTTCCTACCGGCAATTGCTCCACCGCTTTGGTGCTGCAGAGGCGGCGCTGTCAGCGCTGCCGGACCTTATCCAGCGCGGCGGCGGAGGCTATCGGCCGGCCGCAGAAGATCGCATCGCCGCCGAAGTGCAAGCCGTACGGACGGCCGGTGCGCGTTACCTGTTTCATGATTCGCCAGACTATCCGCCCTTGCTGGCCGAACAGGACGGCGCGCCACCGATCCTGACCTGCCGGGGGGACGCCAACCTGGCGCTGCGGCCCTGCGTGGCGATTGTCGGGGCGCGCAATGCCTCGGCCGCGGCGGTGAAGCTGGCGCGGATGTTTGCGGGCGAATTGGCCGAAGCAGGCTATGTGGTCGTCTCCGGCCTGGCTCGCGGGATCGACGGTGCGGCGCATCAGGCCAGCCTGTCTGGCGGCACGATCGGCGTAATCGCCAGCGGCATCGACGTGGCCTATCCGCCTGAGCATGCCGACTTGCAGGAAGCCGTCGCCAGTCAGGGCCTGCTGCTGGCAGAGCAGCCGCCGGGAACCGAGCCACTGGCGCGGCATTTCCCCTCACGCAACCGGATCATCGCCGGGATCGCGGCCGGGACCTTGATTGTCGAGGCCGCACCCAAGTCTGGTTCGCTGATCACCGCGCGGCTGGCGGGGGAGGCCGGGCGCGAGGTGATGGCCGTGCCGGGCTCGCCGCTCGACAGCCGCTCACAAGGCTGCAACCAGTTGATCCGCGACGGCGCCACGCTGGTGCAGCGGACCGACGATGTGATCGAACTGCTGACCGGTTTTCAGGGCCAACCCCGCTCGATCCTGCGCGAAGTCAGCGCCGAATGGGGCGTGCTGCCCGAACAGGCCGAAGATCCCGCTGACATCGCCGGCTTGCTGACAACTGCCCCGGTCGCAGTGGATGAGCTGGTGCGGCAAAGCGGGGCAAGCGCTGGAGCGGTGCAACTGGCGCTGCTGGAGCTGGAGCTTGGCGGAAGACTGGTGCGCCACGCTGGCGGGCGGGTCAGTCGGGCCTAGTCAAGGCTGGTGATCGCCCCCCCTTGACGATGGCCCCCGCTACTCCCCACCCTCGCGCGTACGTATACGCGTAAGGATTGCAACCCACCATTATGCAACTTGTCATCGTTGAATCCCCGGCCAAGGCCAAGACCATCGAAAAGTACCTGGGCAAGGACTTCACTGTCCTGGCATCATATGGTCACATCCGCGATCTGCCGCCCAAGGATGGCTCGGTCCGTCCCGACGAAGATTTCGCGATGGACTGGGAGCTTTACGGCGACAAGACCAGTCGGGTGAAAGCGATCACCGATGCGGCCAAGTCGGCTGACCGCCTGATCCTTGCGACTGACCCTGACCGCGAGGGTGAGGCGATTTCGTGGCACGTCCAGGAACTCCTGGCCAAGCGCAAGGCGCTGCCCAAGGACGTGCAGCGGGTTACCTTCAATGCGATTACCAAGGATGCGGTTACCACGGCGATGGGGCAGCCGCGTGCGCTCGATCAGGACCTGATTGATGCCTACCTGGCCCGCCGCGCACTGGATTACCTGTTTGGCTTCACGCTTTCTCCCGTGCTCTGGCGCAAACTGCCGGGTGCGAAGAGCGCCGGTCGCGTCCAGTCTGTCGCGCTGCGGCTGATCTGCCAGCGGGAGCACGAGATCGAGCTGTTCCGTCCGCAGGAATACTGGTCGGTTGCCGCCAAGCTGGAGCATGATGGAACCGAATTCGCCGCGCGCCTTGTGAAGTTTGAGGGCGAGAAACTGGAAAAGCTGAGCCTGGGCGACCAGGGTAGCGCCGCCCGGGCCAAGGCCGCGGTTGAGGGCGGGGCCTTCCGCGTCGAGGAAGTTGATACCCGGCCGACCCGCCGCAACCCCTGGCCGCCGTTCACCACCTCGACCCTGCAGATGGAGGCTGCGCGCAAGCTGGGCTTCTCGGCCGCGCACACCATGCGCGTGGCGCAAACGCTGTATGAAGCGGGTGCGATCACCTATATGCGGACCGACGGGGTGCAGATGGACCCCAGCGCAATTTCGGCCGCGCGCAAGGCGATCAGTGACCGCTATAACAATGGCCACTATCTTCCTGAAAAACCGCGCCATTACGAAACCAAGGCGAAGAACGCGCAGGAAGCCCACGAAGCGATCCGCCCGACCGATTTCGGCCGCGATCACTATGGCAGCGGCGATGAAGCACGGCTTTACGAGCTGATCTGGAAGCGCGCGATCGCCAGCCAGATGGCCAGCGCCAATATCGAACGCACCACAGTCACCCTGCGCGACGGCACCGGGCAGCATGAGCTGCGCGCCACAGGTCAGGTGGTGAAGTTCCCCGGCTTCCTTGCCGTCTATGACGAAAGCCTGGACCAGAAGCCCGGCGACGATGAAGACGACAGCGGCCTGCTGCCGATGATGGTCAAGGGCGATAGCCCGGCCAAGCGCGGGGTCGAGGCCAGCCAGCACTTCACCCAGCCGCCTCCGCGCTATTCCGAAGCGACGCTGGTCAAGCGGCTGGAAGAGCTCGGCATCGGCCGGCCGTCGACCTATGCCGCAACGATCCAGGTGCTGAAGGACCGCAACTATGTCCGCACCGAAAAGAACCGCTTCTTTGCCGAGGAATCCGGCCGGCTGCTGACAGCGTTCCTTGAACGCTTCTTCCCGCGCTATGTCGCCTATGACTTTACCGCCGGGATGGAGGAGGAACTCGACGACGTTTCCGGCGGCCGCGCCGAGTGGAAATCGGTGCTTGCCGCGTTCTGGAAAGACTTCAAGCCGAAGTCCGACGAGGTGATGGGCCAGAAGCCGTCGGAAGTGACCGAGGCGCTGGACGAGTACCTTTCCGATTACCTCTTCCCTGCACAGGAAGACGGCGGCGATCCGCGCAAGTGCCCCAACTGCGGCACGGGGCGGCTGGCGCTGCGTGGCGGACGGTTCGGCGCCTTTGTGGCCTGTTCGAACTATCCGGAATGCAAGTTCACCCGCAAGTTCGCCCAGCCTGGCGGCGCCGGTGCCGAAGCCGATGGCGAGTTGGGCAAGCACCCCGAAACGGGCGAGCCGATTACGCGCAAGGTTGGCCGGTTCGGTCCCTATGTCGAGATGGGCAGTGGCAAGGAAGCCAAGCGCAGTTCAATCCCCAAGGACATTGGCGAACTTGATCTGGATTGGGCGGTCAAGCTGCTCAGCCTGCCGCGCACGATCGGCAGCCATCCTGAATCGGGTGAGCCGATTACCGCCAGCCTGGGGCGCTATGGCCCCTATCTGGCGCACCAGGGCAAGTACGCCAAGTTGCGTTCGACCGCAGAGATCTTCGAAACAGGCATGAACAGTGCTGTTGCCAAGTTGGCCGAAGCGGCCAGCGGCGGCGGTCGCGGTGCGCGCACGGCGGCCGAACCGCTCAAGACCTTTGGCCCGCATCCCGAAAGTGGTGGCGAGATGAAGCTGATGGCCGGGCGCTATGGTCCCTACGTCACCGATGGGACGACCAATGCCACCCTGCCGCGTGACAAGCAGCCTGAAGCCCTGACGGCCGAGGAGGCGGCAACGCTGATCACCGAGAAGGCTGCCAAGGGACCGGCTAAGAAGGGCGCCCGCAAGAAAGCCGCGCCCAAGAAGAAGGCCGCACCCAAGAAGGCCTCGGCGAAGAAGAAGGCGGACTGATGGCGGACAAGTTCGCCAAGCACAAGCAGCCGTGGAAGGCGGACGAGGTGGCCAAGCTGCGCACCCTTGCCGCCAAGGGCAAGGGGCTGAAGGAAATCGCCAAGGCGCTTAACCGCAGCGAGGAATCGACCAAGGAGCGCGCCAAGATCGACGGGATCGGGATTGCGAAGCTGCGCTAGGCGCTACTTCACCCACTCCAGCCCCAGCTCCTCATAGATTTCCTTGTCCTCTCCCCATTTCTCGTCGACCTTGACGTGAAGGAAGAGGTGGACCTTGGTGCCGAGCAGCTCGGTCAGTTCCTTGCGCGCGGCTTCGCCGATTGACTTCAGCCGGGAGCCGCCCTTGCCCAGGACGATGCCCTTCTGGCTATCGCGCGCGATCACGATCTGCTGGTGGATTTCAACCGATCCGTCCTTGCGCTGGGTATAGCTTTCGGGGCGGACGGTGCTGTCATAGGGCAGCTCGTCATGGAGCTGGCGGTACAGCTGTTCGCGGGTGATTTCGGCGGCGAGCAGGCGTTCGCTGGCATCGGAAACCTGATCTTCGGGATAGTGCCAGGGGCCTTCGGGCATCAGTTCGGCCAGCCGGGCCTTGAGTTCGGGCACGCCATCCCCGGTCAGCGCGGAAATGAAGAACACCTCGGAAAACTGACCCTCGCCTGCGAGCGACTGGGCCGTGACGAGCAGCGGCTCCTTGGCCACTTCGTCAACCTTGTTGAGCACCAGGATCTTGCGCTCCGGGCGGCCTTCGAGGCTGGTCAGGATCGGCTCGAGATAATCGAGCTTCTTCTTGCGGCCATCGACGATCAGCAGGATCGCATCGGCCTCTGCGGCGCCTTCCCAGGCGGCGTTGACCATGGCCCGGTCGAGCCGGCGGCGCGGTTCAAACAGGCCCGGGGTATCGGCCAGGATAATCTGGGCGGTGTCTTCCAGCGCGATGCCCATCAACCGGGCACGGGTGGTTTGCGCCTTGGCCGAGACGATCGCCACCTTCTGGCCGACCAGTGCATTAACCAGGGTGGACTTGCCCGCATTCGGGGCGCCAAGCACGGCCACCAGGCCGCAGCGTTCGAGCGTTGAGTTTTCAGTCATTGCGCGCGCCATACCGGACTGGGGCCGGAATGTCGAAGGGTGCCTCGGTTCTAGCCGAAACGCCGCATGAATTCTTCGGCGGCCTTGGTTTCGGCTTCCTGCTTGCTGCCGGCAATAGCCTCTGCCTCGCCCACGCCCGGGACGCTGACGGCGACGGTGAAGCGCGCGGCATGATCGGGGCCAGAGCGCTCCACCAGGCGGTATTCCGGCATGCGGCGGCGGTTGCCGGCGCACCATTCCTGCAAGGCCGACTTGGGGTGTTTGCGCTGGCCGGTCTGGCCGCTGACCGCATCGGCCCATAGCCGGCGGACCATTGCACGGGTTTCTTCAAAGCCGTGGGTAACGAAGCTGGCGCCGATCAGGGCTTCCATGACGTCCCCGAGGATATTGTCGCTATCGGCCCCGCCATCGTCGCGGGCCTGCTTGCCCAGGCGGATATGGCTGCCAAGACCGATGCTCCGGGCAATGCGCGCGCAGGTGGCCCGGGAAACCAAGGCGTTGAGCCGCTGCGATAGGCGGCCTTCGTCGCCCGTTTCCGCGGCATGGAGCCATTCGGCAATAGCCAGCCCGAGCACCCGGTCCCCCAGGAACTCCAGCCGCTGGTAATCGCGAGCTGCTCCGGTCGAGCCGTGGGTCAGGGCTTCCAGCCACAAAGCCTCATCCACTGGCGGACGGCCAGCGATCTCGGTCAGGAATGCATGGGTTTCTTTGGCAAACATGGTGGGGTCAAAAGGTTCCGCCGATACGATCCCACCGCGCTGCGGAGAACCAGGTCCATGGTTTGACCCACTCGGCGCTGCCATCGGTTGACCACATCACGATTGACGCGCGGCCAACCAGGTTATCCATCGGCACCAAGCCAATGCCACGCCCGGGTTCAGCCGGGAAGCGGCTGTCTTCGGAATTGTCACGGTTGTCGCCCATCAAGAACAAGTGGCCTTCAGGCACCACGACCGGTGCCGTGCTGTCCATCTCGCGCGGGCCAAGATCGAGCACTTCGTAATTGCGGCCATTCGGCAGCGTCTCGCGATAGCGCGGATAGCGGCAGATATCGGTGCCATCGCCGCGCCGGGCGACGAACTGGAGCGAATAGCACTGCGTGTTCAGGGTGATTTCAATCTCGAAATCGCCGATGCGCTGCTTCGGCACGGGCGCGCCATTGAGGTACAGTTGGCCATTGACCATCTGCACCGTATCGCCCGGTAGGCCGATGACGCGCTTGATATAGTCCAGTTCCTTCAGCGGGGGCTGCTTAAAGATTACAACGTCGCCGCGCTGCGGAGTGCCTGCCAGCACGCGCGCTTCCGGCAGGATCGGCAGGTTAAACGGCAGCGAATAGCGCGAAAAGCCATAGGGCCACTTGGCGGCAAGCAAGTAATCGCCATTCACCAGACGCGGCAGCATCGATTCGCTGGGAATGTTGAAGGGCGAAAATATCAGGCTGCGGAAGATCGCGACCATCACCACCAGCTTGAGCAGGAAGATCAGGAAGCTGTCTTCCTTGCGCGCAGGTGCGCTTTCTGTCGCCTGGTCAGTCGCTTGCGGCGGTACCGCAGCATCGGGGGTGGTGGCCGGTTCGGTCATCTGCCTGTCCATCGGCGGGCCGGCGGCGCGCGTCAAGGGTTAGGTTGATCGGATGCACTGGACGCCACATCGGCAATTCACTGGCCCGAATACGTTTTTATCGGTCTTTCCCTTGCGTGCCCGGGCGGGCATTAGGGCGCCAACCTGAAGGAGCACGACGATGAGTGATGCAGTGGCTGCAGCCTGGCAGAACCTGCGGGATCTGGGCCGCCCGACCCTGGCCGAACTGTTCGCCGATCCGGCGCGGCTGGATCTGCTTTCGTCCCGGCTTGAGCTGCCCGGTGGGGCGATCCGGTTTGACTGGTCCAAGACCCATCTCGACGCCGCGCATCTGGCGGGCTTCACCGCCTTGGCCGAGGCTGTGCAGTTCAAGCAGACGCGCGGCGCAATGTTTGCGGGCGAAAAGATCAACGTCACCGAATGCCGCGCGGTTGAACACACCGCGCTGCGCGGCGTTGGCCGCGACAGCAGCGTTGAGGAAGCCGCGGCACTTCATGCCCGGATGGCCGGGCTGGTCGCCGCGATCCATGGCGGCGCGCTGGGTGACGTGCGGCACCTGATCCACATCGGCATCGGCGGCTCGGCGCTGGGGCCGGCCCTGGCGATTGATGCGCTGACCCGCGACGGGGCGGTGGTTGATGTCCATGTGGTTGCCAATATCGATGGGTGTGCGCTGGAAGCCGCCTTTGCCAAGTGCGATCCTGCCGCCACGCTGATCGCCGTTGCGTCCAAGACTTTCACCACCACCGAAACCATGACCAATGCCGCCTCGGCGCTGGCATGGCTGAGCGAGAACGGGGTGGAAGACCCCTATGGCCGCGTGATCGCGCTGACGGCCTATCCCGAAAAAGCGGTGGAATGGGGGGTCGACGAGACCCGCGTCCTGCCCTTTGGGGAAAGCGTGGGCGGGCGCTATTCGCTGTGGTCCTCGATCGGGTTCCCGATTGCCCTGGCGCTGGGCTGGGATGAATTTGCCGAGTTCCTCGATGGCGCGGCGGCGATGGACCGGCACTTCCTGGAGGCTGACGGGGCAGACAACCTGCCGCTGCGTGCCGCCTTTGCCGACCTGACCTATGCCCGCCTGCGCGGCTGCCAGACCCGCGCGGTGTTCGCCTATGACGAGCGGCTGCGGCTGTTCCCGTCCTACCTCCAGCAGTTGGAGATGGAGTCCAACGGCAAGGCCGTGAAGGCCGATGGCCGCCCGGTTGATGGCCCAACCGCGCCGATCACCTGGGGCGGGGTTGGGACCGACGCGCAGCACGCGGTGTTCCAGCTGCTGCACCAGGGCACCCACGTGGTGCCGGTGGACTTCATCGCCTGTATTGCCGCGGGCGATGAGCTTGCGCCTGATCATCACCGCAACCTGCTGGCCAATTGCTTTGCCCAAGGGGCGGCGCTGATGGCGGGCAAGCCTGCTGATGATCCGGCGCGGGCCTATCCGGGCGACCGTCCTTCGGCGACGATCCTGTGCGATGACCTCAACGCCGCGACGCTGGGTGCGCTGATTGCTTTCCATGAGCATCGCACCTTTGCCGGTGCCGTGCTGATGGAGATCAACGCGTTCGACCAGTTCGGGGTTGAGCTGGGCAAGGAAATCGCCAAGTCGATCGGCACGGCGGGCGCGCAGTTTGATGCCAGCACCAGCGCGCTTCTGGCCGAGGCGGGACTGGCCTAAGCCAGCATTAGGCCCCATATGACTGCCAACAAGGAGTTTTCCCATGGCAGGATTCGACTACGACCTCTTCGTGATCGGCGCGGGATCGGGCGGCGTACGCGCCAGCCGGATCGCCGCCTCGCATGGCGCGAAGGTGGCCGTGGCCGAGGAATTTCGCGTCGGCGGCACCTGCGTGATCCGTGGCTGCGTGCCCAAGAAGCTGCTGGTCTATGCCAGCCACTTTGCCCATTCGCTGCACGATGCGCCGACCTATGGCTGGACCATCGAGGGCCAGAGCTTTGACTGGGCCAAGCTGCGCGATTTCGTCGCCAGCGATGTTGACCGGCTGGAGCGCGCCTATACCTCCACGCTCGACAGCAACAAGGTGGAGCATTTCCATGAACGCGCCACCGTGGCCGGACCGAACACCGTGCGGCTGGCCAGCGGGCGCGAGATTACCGCCAAGGTAATCCTGATCGCGGTCGGGGCCTGGCCGGTCATGCCGGACTTTGCCGGGGTGGAACACTGCATCACCTCGAACGAGGTGTTCCACCTGCCCGAACTGCCCAAGCGGGTGGTTATCCACGGCGCGGGCTATATCGCGCTGGAATTCGCCGGCGTGTTCAACGCGCTGGGCAGCCAGGTGACCGTGGTCAACCGCAGCGACAAGATCCTGCGCGGCTATGACCATGACCTGACCGACCGGCTGCTGCCGATCCTGCAAGCGCGCGGGATCGAATTCGGCTTTAACCGGCCGATCCGTTCGGTCGAAAAGCAGGCGGACGGTTCGCTGCTGGTCCATGCGGGTG
>JACCEA010537938.1_pt1 | contig 72492 bp, 69 predicted proteins | sample 7449851 | NCBI WGS metagenome assembly JACCEA01 (sample SAMN15323453, study PRJNA562643) | freshwater metagenome | isolation source: river surface water | place: USA:Blue River Watershed | collected 2017-08-18 | reverse complement strand
TTCCAAGCGGCTCTTCGTCGTCGAAAATCACCTTGGCGCCTTCCTCGAGATCTTGGAGCTGGCCCTTTTTACTCGCCCAGTAGAGCCCATAGACCGCGCTCGCGACAACGAGCATGGCCATGGGCAGGGCGACGAAATAAAGGAACCATTCGGGCATCAAGAACGAGGCGTTGGAGCCGGAGCCGAACCGTGAGGGAGGCTTATTTCTTGGCGTGCTCTTGGATCGTCAGCTCCACGGCACGGTCGAGGGGCAGGCGAACGACGCCCTTTTCCTTGTCGACCCAGCCATAGCTGGTGGAGGCGGTTTGCTCCTTGCCGTGCAACTCGGCCAGAATGGCCTTCCGTTGCTCGGGGGTCTTCACGCCGTCACCGGCGGGGGCCGCCTTGTTGGGCATGTAGGCCACGACAAGAATCAGGCCGAAGATGGCGAAGCCACCGATCGCGGCGAGCAGGGTCGCTCCAAATGAGGAGCAGCACTTGGAATCGGAACAGGAGGAAGCGTCACTCATGGTGGGTCAGGGACTCGACGATACGGGGATCGCGGATCGGGATGAGCTTGGTCTTGGCGAAGCTGGACAGGTAGGCCCAAACGCAGACGCCGCCCACGCCCACCACGGAGGTGGCGATCCAGAGCAGGTTGACGCTCAGGAAGGAGTAGGCGTCGCCGTTCTGGTGCTTCATCGAGGGCATCACGTTGTAGATGACATCGATGAGGAAGACGAAGGCGATGAAGAGCGCGATGCGGGGCATCCAGGTCTTGGAAAGCTTCACCGGGTAGCTGATGAGGGCGAAGAAAGGAGCGAAGAAGTGGCCGAAGAGCAGGAACATGCCCACGCATTTCCAGGTGTTGGTCGAACCGTCGGCATTGATCTCGCGCAGGCTATACCAGAAGGTCTCCTCGGGCACGTTGGCCATGTAGATGAGGAAATACTGGGAGAAGGTGATGTAGGCCCAGAACACGGTGAAGGCGAACATCAACATACCGTGGGAGTGCAGGTGGTTGTTGTTCAAGATACCCTTCAGATCGCCGCGGCACCAGAGCCAGATCATGAGGATCATGCCGAGCGATAGCGCGCCGCGGACGGAGCCGGCGAAGAACCACACGCCATACATGGTCGAATACCAGTGGTAATCGAGGGCCTTGACCCAGAGGATGACGCACAGGGTCATCGACAGGGCGGTGAAGGGCAGTCCCACCGCGGTCCAGAAGCGGTTCGCGTAAGTGTGCGAAAGGCTGCCGTCCGCGTCTTGCGCGAAGGAATGGGCGCGGAAGCGGCTGGCGAGCAGGCTCCATCCGCCGAAGCCGACGAGGGTGGCGAGCACGAGCGAAGTCGTGTTGAGCAGACCCGATTTCTTGAACCACAGGACGTCTTGGCCGACGGTGCCGTGACCGCCGACCTTGGCGAGATCATAGGCCGGATCCGTCCACTTCCAGAGCGTGCCGGGCGCGAAGAACGCGGAGGCGAGCAAAGGCAGGAACAGGACCGCGAGCCACGGCACGCAGGCGAGCCAGTTTTCAAATTGGCGGCGCAGCACGGTGGACCAACCGGCGTCGAAGACGTGGTGGATCATCACCAGGAACAGCGAGCCGATGGCGATGCCGAACCAGAAGACAAAACCCGTCAGGTAGGAGAAGGCGACGGCCTTCCCCCCCGAAACGAAAAGACCGGCGGCGGTGGCCAGAAGGCCGACGACTCCGATGGTCAGGGCCTTGACGGCGGCGGAGGAAGGAGCGCCGGCGGAAGCGACGGCGGGAGAGGCGGTGGCGGCGTGGGTGCTCATTTCAGGCCAAGCTCGGATTTGTGGGCGGGGACGACGTCGGCGGCGGTGCCGGTCTGGGCGCGCTGGAGGGCGCGGACATAGGCGACGACGGCCCAGCGGTCGGCGGGCTCGAGTTTGTCGGCGTAGGACAACATGTTGCCCTTGCCGGCGGTGATGACGTGGAAGATCTCGCCGTCGGCCAGGCCGCGGATGCGATCATCGTGATAGGTGGGCGTGGCGCCCATGCCATACTGCTTGGTGATGCCGTTGCCATCGCCTAGGGCGCCATGGCAGGGAGCGCAGTAGATCGTGTATTTCTGCTGACCACGATCAAGGAGCTGAGCGTCGACGACCACCGACTTGGGGAAGCCGCGGGCGTAGGAACCGTCGGCGTTTTGGCCGCGGTAGAAATGATCGTCGGCGGCGAGGAACTTGTCGTCGGCCTTCGTGTAGCTGCGTCCGTAGGCGACGACGCCGGCGGGCGTCGGGCGATCGGCGCGGCCGTCGGCGAAGAACTTGGACGGAGCCTGCGGCTTGAACTTGGGCTGGCGGTCCATGTCGGGGAACACCTCAAGCGGGGGCTTGGTGAACGTGGCGCCGCGGAAGCCGAGAACCGAAACGGCCGCGACGACGACAAAGAGGAGGGCGAGATAAGCGTAACGCATGGTCTTAGGCCTCCAGCTCGGAGATTTCCTTGGCTCCGGCCTGCGTCAGGAGAGCGCGGGCGCGAGCGAGATCGAAGCGAGGATCGCGAGCCTCGATGACGACGTAGAAGGCGTCATCCAAACCGCGAACGATCTCCTTGGACTTGAGGACCGGGTGATAATGCTGCGGCAGGAAATTCAGGATGAACATGCCGGCGATGGTGGCGAAAGCCGTGAACAAAATGGTGAGCTCGTAGGCCACGGGAAAGGCGAAGAGCGGGCTGAAGTAGGGCTTGCCGCCGACGATCAGCTTGTAGTCGAAGCCGTTCATGAACCAAATCATCGACATGCCGGTGGCGAAACCGGTGATGCCGCCGAGGAGGGAGAACTTGGGCACGTGCGAGCGGCGCACGCCCATCGCCCCGTCCAAACCGTGGACGGGGAACGGGGTGATACAGTCCCAGTTTTTGTAGCCTGCGTCGCGCACCTGCTGAGCCGCGTGGTAGATATCCGGCGCGGTGTCGAAGCGGGCGATCAGGCCGTAGAGAGAGGCAGCCATGGTCGTGGTCGTTGAAGGTGGTTGAGCTTAGTGCTTGTCGTGGCCGCCGTGGGGATCGGCCTGCGGCATGACCGCCTTGATCTCGGCCATCGGCATGATGGGGAGGAAGCGGATGAAGAGGAGGAAGAGGACGCCGAAGACACCGAAGGTGCCGAAGAAGGTGAAGATCTCGACGGCCGAGGGGCTGTAGTAACCCCAGGAGCTCGGCAGGAAGTCGCGGGCGAGCGAGGTGACGATGATCACGAAACGCTCGAACCACATGCCGACGTTGACGAAGATCGAAAGCACCCAGACGAAGGCGATGTTTTGGCGGACCTTCTTGAACCAGAAGAACTGAGGGGTGATCACATTGCACGCGATCATGATCCAGTAGGCCCAGGCGTAGTGGCCGAACGCGCGGTTGATGAAGGCGAAGCCCTCGTAGGGGTTGGAGCCATACCACGCGATGAAGAATTCGATACCGTAGGCGTAGCCGACGATGGTGCCGGTGGCCAAAACGATCTTACACATGCAATCGATGTGATACTGCGTGATCAGGTCCTCCAAACGGAAGATCGCGCGCAGGGGGAGCATGAGCGTGAGCACCATGCCGAAGCCGGAGAAGATCGCGCCCGCCACGAAGTAGGGAGGGAAGATCGTGGTGTGCCAGCCCGGGAGGAGGGACACCGCGAAGTCGAAGGACACGATGGTGTGCACCGAAAGCACGAGGGGCGTGGAGACGCCGGCCAGGATAAGGTAGGCCATCTCGTAGTTGCTCCAGTGGCGGTTGCTGCCGCGCCAGCCCATGGCGAAGAACCCATAAAGGGCGGACTTCAGCTTGTTGCCGCTGCGGTAGAAACGATCACGAAGGATCGCGAGGTCGGGGATGAGACCGATATACCAGAAAAGAACCGACACGGTGCCGTAGGTCGAAACGGCGAACACGTCCCACTCCAGCGGGGAACGGAACTGCGGCCAGATCGCGTTCGAATTCGGGAAGGGGAAGAGATAGCCGGGGAGCACGGCGAACCAGACGCGACCGACGTGGAAGACCGGGAAGATACCGGCGCAAACCACGGCGAAGATCGTCATCGCCTCGGCGGCGCGATTGATCGAGGTGCGCCATTTCTGACGCAACAGGCACAAGATCGCGGAGATCAGGGTGCCGGCGTGGCCGATGCCGATCCAGAACACGAAGTTGACGATGTCCCAAGCCCAGTTGACCGGATTGGCGTGTCCCCAGACACCTACGCCCGTGGAGACGAGGTAGGCGATGCCCGCGAGTGTGAAGAGCGCGAGGAAGCCGGAGACAGCGAAGGCGATCCACCACCACTTGGGCGTGGGCGACTCGATGATGCCGCAGATCTTCTCGGTGACCCAGTTGAGGCTACGATGATTCTCAACGAGGGTCGCGCGGGGAAGCGGCGTCGGATTGACCTCGGCGAGAATCGCCGGGGCGGGATGATCGGAATGCGCGTGAGCCATTAGCTGTTACCTCCGAAGGAGAGTTTGCCGAAGGAGGCGTGGGGCTTGTGTTCGTCTTGGGTGGCGTGGGAGTCGTGGGTCTCGTGACCGGCGCCCGAGTGTTCGGGAGCGACCTCGTGACCGTGGCTCATGCCGGCGGGATGCGCCTTGCTGTTGTATTCCTGGCGGCTGAGCGGGAGGGCGGCGTAGTCCGGCATCTTGGGATTCGGATTACGGAGCTTGCCGAGGTAGGTGGTGCGCGGGCGGATGTTCAGGTAGCCGAGGAGTTGGTAGTCCTGCTCGAGCGCCTTCATCTGCGACACACGGCTCTTCGGGTCCTTGACGTTGCCAAAGACGATCGATTCGGCCGGGCAGGCCTGGGCGCAGGCGACGTTGAACGCGCCGTCCGGAATGGTGACGTCGGCGGTGGCGCCGGCCTTCACCTTTTGCGCGATCTTGGCCTGCTGGATACGTTGCACGCAATAGGTGCACTTCTCCATCACGCCGCGCATGCGGACGGTGACGTCCGGGTTCTTCACCATCTTTACCAGCTCGGGCATGCCCTTCTTGCCGAGCGGCCCCATGTAGAGGCTGTCGAGCTGGCGCTGGTTGTAATCGAAGAAATTGAAGCGGCGGACCTTATACGGGCAGTTGTTCGCGCAATAACGGGTGCCGATGCAACGGTTGTAGGCCATCGTGTTGAGGCCTTCCTGATCGTGCACGGTGGCGTTGACGGGGCACACGGTCTCGCAGGGCGCGAGTTCGCAGTGCTGGCAGGCCATGGGCTGGAGGGAAACCTGCGGATCCTCGGGGAGCTGGGCGTTGCCCTCGCCACCGAAGGCGGCGGCCTCGAGTTTGCCGTCCGAGTAGTAGCGATCCAGGCGGATCCAGTGCATTTCGCGACCGCGAAGGACCTGGTCCTTGCCGACGATCGGAATGTTGTTCTCGGCCTGGCAGGCGATGATGCAGGCGTTGCAGCCGATGCACGTGTTAAGGTCGATCGACATGCCCCACTGGTGCACGCCGTCAAGGAAGGCGTTGGGACCGGCGTAGTCGGGCGTCTCCACCAAACCGCCGCCACGCGGCGTGGTAGCGGCGCGTTCAGCCGTGATCTTCGCGCGCTCGTCGCGGGGAAGCTTGGCGAACTCCTCGGGCGTCAGATCGCCGTAGGTGGCGGGAGCATGGGCCTCCATGCCCATCGCCGCGACGAAGCCGGGGTTGTTCTGGAACTCGTCGACGTTGGCCTCGCGAACGATGTCACGGCCTTCCATGGACCAGTGTTCCTGCGTGTTGGCGAGGAAGGCGAACTGGCCGGGAACGATGCTCAGCTTGGCGCCGGTGGCGTAGCCGAGACCGTCCGAGCTACGGATCGAGTAGGCGTTGGCGCCGATGCCAGTGCCGACACGGCCCGTGGTGCCGCGGCCATAACCGACCGTGATCGCGACGGTGTAGTTGGAGAGACCGGGCTGGATATGGATCGGGGCGCGGAGGGTGCGGCCGTTGAGGCTAAGTTCGCCGATGAAGGCGTGCTCCTTGCCCTGTTGGAAGGCACCGAACTCCTTGCGGGCGACCTGGATCAACGAACCGCCGGGCTCGATGCCCAACTCCTTGCCGAGGCGCGGGGAAACGAGGATGGCGTTATCCCACGAGATCTTGGTGATAGGCTCGGGGCACTCCTGCAGCCAGCCGTTGTTGGCGAAGCGGCCGTCCTCGACCTTGGAGTCGACGGTGAAACGAACCTCGAGCGCGTCCTTGTTGACCGCCGCGGGGGCCGCGGCCTTGCCGAGAAGCGAGGAGAGTCCGGGTGCGCTGAGCGAGACGCTGACGATCGGATACGCGGAACCGGCGAGTAAACCGTCGTGAAGGAACTGGCGGAAACCTTTTTCGCCATCGACGCCACCGAAGGCGTTCAGACCGGTGATCGTCTGGTAGACGAGGCTGTAACCGTCGGGCTTGGCCTCGCCGAGGATGCGGGCGAGAACCTCGATCTCGGTGACACCACCGAAGAGCGGAAGGATCATCGGCTGGACGGGCACGATGGTGCCGTCGGCCGTGCGGGCGTCGCCCCAGGACTCAAGGTAGTGCGCCGAGGCGATGTGCACGCCCGCGGAAGCGGCGACCGAGGTCTCGTCGACGTAATAACCGAGGCGGACGACCTGGCCGGCCTTCTTCAGCGCCGCGGCGAACTCGAGGTCGGCGGGGGCGTTGTAGGCGGGGTTGCCGCCGAGGATGACGAGGGTCTTGACCGAGCCGGCGTTCAACACCTTGACGGCGTCGGAAATACCGGCCGCGTCGGACGAGGGCACGGAGACGAAATCGACGGTGCTGCCGATCGCGCCTAGGGCGGCGTTCAAGGCGTAGACGACGGCGTGGACCTCGGCGGGGAGGTGCGAGCCGGCGACGATGAGGCTGTGTCCCTTGTGCGCGACGAGGTCCGCGGCGCAGGCGGCGAGCCACTGGTCCTTGTCCTTGAACTCAAGGCCTCCGGTGAGGGCGGAAAATTGCGAGGAGCCGGTGACGGCACCGAATAAGGCGGCAGCGAAGGCGAGCAGGTGGCTGCTGGCGAGACGGAGACGGTGGTCCGCCATCGAGCCGGTGAGGGTGAAGGTGCTCTCGACCGCGTAAAGGCGGTTGAGGTCGGCGTCCTTGGTCAGCGCCTTGCGGCCCTTCGCGAAGTCGCGGGTGTAAGCGATGGATCCGGCCTCGGTGCTGAAGAAATCGGCGTCGAGCGAGACGATGCGCTTGGCCTTGGCGAAGCGATAGAGGGGCTTGACGTCGCGGCCGAAGGCGGCGCGGGCGGCGGCCGCGGGCGGCTCGTCGACCACGGCGTCATACTCGGCCCAAAGGGCCTCGGGCAGCTCGCGCTTGAGCTTGGCGACCAAGCGCTCGCGGGTCGGCGAACCAGAGGATTCGGCGAGGAAAACGAGCCCGGCGCCGCGGGAGGCCTTGGCATCCGAACCGATGGCCGCGAGCAGGTCGTTGATCTGCGCGGCGGTGGCGGCGGAGCCTTTGATGGTGAACGCGGTGGAGCGATCCGGATCGTAGAGATCGAGGACGGAGGCTTGGGCGAAGGCGTTGGTCGCACCGCCGTAGGGAGCGTAGGAGGGATTGCCTTCGATCTTGGTCGGGCGGCCCTGGTGGGTCTCGGCGAGGACCGGGATCGCGTTGCGGCGAAGCGGGAAAGCCGAGGCGTAATAGAGGGGCAGGCCGGGGATGATGTTCTCGACGGACTTTCCGTAGGCGAGAATCTGCTGCTCGGGGCGGCGGCAACCGGCGGCGAGGCCCACGCCGCCAAGGGCGAAGGACGCGGCCATGAGCTTGAAGAATCGACGGCGATCGACGCCGTTCAGGTTGTCGGCGCCTTCGGGAAACTCGCGCGACATCTGGTCTTGGAAGCCAGGAGTCGCGGCGAGTTCGTCGAGGCTGCGCCAGTAACGGGGGCCGGTGAGGGCGCCTTCGGCGTTCTGTTGGGGCGCGGAATGGTCAAATTTGCGTTTCATCTGCGTCGTGTCGGTCGGTCGGCGGATCAGCGGTGGCAGCCGGAGCAGCTCTGGGGAGGTTGGACGTTCCAGTCGTGGACGAACTTCTTGCCTTGCTCGGCCTGGGCGTCGGCGCCTCCGGGGTGCTTCCAATCAAGATTGGTCACGAGCTTGGGGTCGCGCAGGGCCTTCTCGGGCTGGCGATGGCAATCGAGGCAGAAGCTCATCGAGAGGGGCTGGGCGTGCTTCACGACCTCCATCTCGTTGATCTTGCCGTGGCACTCGACGCAGGAGACGCCGCGGGCGACGTGCACGGAGTGGTTGAAATAAACGTAGTCGGGAACCTCGTGGACATTCACCCACGGAACCGGATTGCCGGAAGCGTAGCTCTCGCGCACAGGGGCGAGGAGCGGGCTGTCGGTCTTGATCTGGTTGTGGCAGTTCATGCAGGTCTGCGACGTCGGAATGTTCGAGTGTCCCGACTTCTCGACATTGCTATGGCAGTAGCGGCAATCGAGGCCGAGCTGCCCGGCATGCAGAGCGTGGCTGAACGGCACGGGCTGCTGGGGCGCGTAGCCGACGCGCGTGTATTTCGGCGTCGCGTAGTAGGTGACGCCGGCGAGGACGATGCCGGCGGTGAGCCCGATGAAGATCAGGATCTGCAGCGGCAGCTTGTTGGCCGACTTGGGAAACAGGTTGGACATAGGCCGGAAAGGGGGCGGCTCCGAAAGCGAAAGCTCGGAGTGGGTTAGAGGGAATCAGCCGAACGGGCCACCGACCGGGTGTCCGCCTGGATCGCGAAGGGTCGCTCGCCGGAAGCAGACGATCCATCGGAGGTCGTTGAAGAGGAGCTGGGCGCCGATTTCGCGGCCAGACGGGCGCCGCCGAGCAGGCCGAGGCCTGCAAGGCCGGCGAGCATCTTGGCCACAAAGGTCTTTCGCGTGTGGATATTGCTCACGATTGGTCGGATTTTGGTTAAAGTCGCCGCGCACCTCAGAGGTCGCGTATTCCAAAGTAAAACAAAAACTCCACCGAGTCTGACGAGTTAAGGGACGGTAGAAGTTGAACAAAAAATGCGCGGGGTGCGCGCTTATCCATGCCCGCGCCGGATCTTATGCCCGGCGGGTGCCCGCCGTGAGGTCCGCCGCCTTGGCGCCCATGGCGGGGCCGACGGCCTCGCGCCGGTCAAGGTTGTCGCGGATCACGTTTACCAACGCGCTGCCCACGACGACGCCGTCGGCGTGGCGGGCCACCTCGGCCACATGCTCGCGCTTTCCGATTCCAAATCCCACCACGACGGGGAGTTGGGTATGGCTTTTAATCGCCGCGACCGCCTCGGGGATGCCGCCCGCCACCGCGTCGCGCACGCCGGTGACGCCTTCCCTCGATACGTAGTAGATAAAGCCGGTGGCGGCCGCCGCGATCTTCGGCAGGCGCTCGGGCGGCGTGGTCGGCGCCACGATGAACACCGACTTCAGGCCTTCGCGGGCGCAGGCCGACGCCACGTCCGCGGATTCCTCCGGCGGCAGGTCGAGCACCAGCATGCCGTCGAGCCCCGCGGCCTTGGCATCGCGAACGTAGGCCTCGGTTCCGTTCGAAAAGACGAGGTTGTAATACGTGTAAAAAACGAAGGGCGTTTCCGGAAATTCCGCGCGAAGGGCGCGAACCAGATCGTTGACCTTCGCCATCGTCATGCCGCTTTCGAGGGCGCGTTGGGCGGCGAGCTGGTTGGTCAAACCGTCCGCGAGCGGATCGGAAAAGGGCACGCCGAGCTCGAGGATGTCCACGCCGTTGCGCAGGAGGGCGCGACAAGCCTCCAGCGAGGTGGCGAAATCGGGATCGCCGGCGCACAGGTAGGCGACGAAGGCGGCGCGGTTCTCGGCGCGGGCGCGGGCGAAGGCGTGGGCGATGCGGTCCATGATGCGGGGCGGCGGCGGGTTCGGATTCGGGTTCGGGTGTCTGACGAAGCCGCGCATCGACACGCAAAGCCTCGTCGCAGGCAACGGGTTTTTCGAGGCCACGCCCGCCCACCCGCCTCGAATCCGATGTTCGTATCACGAACATCGGCCTCGCGTCGGGATATTCCAAAAGCTCGCCACCCCGCCCTCCCCTCCCCTTCGTCTGCCGGCAGCATGCTCGCCTGCCGCTCGCTCGACGTCCTGCCCCGCCCCGGCGCCGCCCCCCTGGTTCGTTCCGCCGAAGCCGATTTCCGCCCCGGCAGACTGCACGCGCTCATCGGCCCATCGGGCTGCGGCAAGACCACCCTGCTGAAGGGCCTGCTCGGCATCCTTCCGTCGCGCGGCGACATCCTGCTGCGCGGCGCCCCGGTGTCCGACCGCGACGCGCTGCTGCGCGAGGTCGCCTTCGCGCCCCAGTTCAGCATCGCGCACGGCAAGCTCACGGTCGCGGAGGCGCTCGCGTCCGCGCTTCGCCTGTATCGAGAAAACCACGACGCCGCGACCGTGGCGGCCCGGCTGCCGGAGCTTCTCGGGCTGGTCGGCCTGGCCGAGCGCGCGGACACGCTCGTGGAAAAGCTTTCCGGCGGGCAGCTCCGCCGCCTCGGGCTCGCGCTCGAGCTCGCCACGGAGCCGGCCTGCCTGCTTTGCGACGAGGTCACCAGCGGGCTCGATCCGCGCAGCGAGGACCAGATCCTCGCCGTCCTCCGTCGTCTCGTGGAGGAGCAGGGACGCACCGTGCTTTGCGTCATCCATAATCTCGCCAAGCTCGACCAGTTCGACCTCGTGACGGTGGTCTACGAGGGCGCGGTCGTCTTCCAAGGCACGCTGCCCGCCCTCCTCGCCCACTTCGGCGTGGCCGACGCGCTCACCCTCTACGATCGCCTCGCCGAGCGCCCCGTGGCGGAGTGGCTCGCCCTCCGCCCCGCCGGCGACGCCCCGCTCCCCGCCCGCGCCTACCCCGAACCGCATCCGGTCCCGCGTCCCGGCCTGCTGTCGCAGGTCGCCACCTTGCTCGCGCGTCGCTGGCGGCTCTTCACCCGCGACCGGGGCACCCTCGCGCTCACCGCCGCGATCACCTTCGGCTTCCCCTGCCTCGTGGTCATTTTCGCGCTCGGCGGTCTGCCCCAGCTGCGCGGCCTGGAACTTCAGCCTTCCGGCGGCATCCTTGAATCATTGCAGGCGCGGGCCGAATTTCGCCGCGACGCCGCCGACACCGCCACCCTCGTCTCCGGTCTGATCCTCTTCCAGGTGATTCTGGTCTGTCTGATGGGCAGCAACAACGGCGCCCGAGAGATCGCGGCGGAGCGGGCCTTGTTCGAAAAGGAGCGCATGGCCGGGCTGCGCCCCGCCGCCTACGCCGCGGCCAAGATCCTCTGGGTCGCCCTTCTCGGCGCCGCGCAAGGCGCCTGGATGGCGACGTTCGTGAAGCTCCTCTGCGCCTTCCCCGGAGCCTGGCTGCCGCAACTGTCCGTGCTCGCGGCGGTGGGCGCGTCGATGAGCGTCGTCTGCCTCGGCATCTCCGCCCTCCTCACGTCCCCCGAGCGCGCCTCGCTTCTCTCGATCTACCTCGTCGGCTTCCAACTCCCGCTCTCGGGCGTCGTCCTCGCCCTGCCGGCCGCCCTCGTCTGGACCGTGCGGCCCTTCATCGCGACCTACTGGGGCTGGTCCGGCTACCTCACCGCGATGCGCGACTCGCGCTTCTACGACGCCGTCGCGTTGCTCGACCCCGGCTGGCTCGCCGCCGCGCCCGTCGCCCTGGCGGTGCTAGGCGCCCACGCCCTGATCGGCGCCGTGCTGGTTTTTCACGGCGTGCGCGGTCAACGCTGGCCCTGAAGTCCCGTCTCTCCCTTGCGCCGGGATTGCATTCCCCGCCCGCACCCTCGCCCCGTGCACGGACCTCGACCCGACGCGCTCCGGGCCCTTCGTCCCGTTTTCCCGCCGATCCATCCCGCTTCGCGGGCTTTGCGATTGCCGCTCGCGCGAGCCTCGCACGATTATCCGGCCAAGCCTATGCGCAGCCCCCGCTTGCCTGCCGTCCCCCGCCCCGCCCTCGCCCTTTGCGCCGCCGTCCTCGGGCTCCTTGCCCCGGGCTGCGCCCGCCAAAGCGACGAAAGCTTCCCCGTCGCCGCCTACAGCGACGCCCCCGACAATCTCCAGGGCAACCGCTACACCCTCGAAGCCGAGATCGACGCGCAACTCCAGTGGCGGGAAGGCGTGGGACGCCTCCTTTCCGTCCGGCCCCTGGGCCAGGAGAACGCGACCCGCCTGCCGGTGTTCATCGCCGACTCCCTGAACGCCAATCTCATGGTCGCCCAGCGCTACCGTTTCGAGCTCACCGTTCGCCACGGCGGACTGCTCTACGTCACCGCGCTGCGCAAACTCTGACCCCTTCGCTCCGCCGGCTCCGCGTTTACCCGTCTTCGCCCGGTCGCATCCGGCTCCCCGTTCCCCGCCCTCGCCCTTCGCCCTCCCATGCGCGCCCCCCGCCTCTCTTTTCTTTTCGCCACCCTCGCCGCCGGTCCCCTGCTCGCCCAGACCCCGCCCTCCCTCCCGGCCGCCCCCGCGTTGCCCGCCACCCCCGCCGCGCCGGCGGCGCCCGCCCTGCCCGCCGCGGGCGCGACGAGTCCGACCACCGGTTCCTCCGCGCCCAAATCCGCCGCCGAATCCGCCTTCAACGCCCTCGGCACCGCCAACCTCGAGAGCAACACGCTCATGAAGGTCATCGAAAAGGCCTTCGACACCGACTCCGACGCGTTCAACCCCGAGGACGGCACGATCAACTACAAGGGCCACACCTACAATCTCGGCCAGATGCGCGTCTTCCGCGCCCGCTTCGAGCGCTACCTCGCCCAGCCCGAGTCGGTCGACAACGAGGTCTACCGCGGCGTCCTGGGCCAGATATTCAACCTCCTCTCCACCCGCTCCGGCGAGGCCGGCGCCGACAACCTGCGCCAGGCCTGGCAGCTCCTGTATCGGGCCAGCGAATACGAAGCGGACGGCGGCGCGTCCCTCGCCGTCGCCAACCAGGTCTTCAACGCCTGGCGCATCCGCGACGAACGCGACGCGCTGGCCGTCACCTCCGCCGAGCTCGCCCGCATCCGCCGCCAGAACCAGCTCGGCATCGTCGGCTCAGGCGACGCCATGGCCCGCAAGGGCTACGACATCACCACCGGGGCCCTCGAAAAAGCCTCCGACGCGGCGTCCAACGCCAGCCCCCAGATCAACGCCGGCAACAGCACCAGCTCCTCGGGCAACACCACCACGCGGACCAACAACAACAACTCCCGCAACCAGGCGAACCACAAGACGGACGAGAAGCCCAAACCCGACGGATTCGACCCCGTGGCCCAGACCTTCCGCGCCCGCGACCTCGCCGAGACCGAGGCCAAGATCAAGGCCGCCGAAGCCGGCTCCATGCTCACCGGCGTCCAGGCCAAGCTCCAGTTCCAGACCGCGCTCGTGCAGCTTTTCCTTCAGCGCCGGTTCCAGCACTGCCTCATCGCCGCCAGCTTCTACCGCTACACGTTCAAGGGCTCCGCCCAGCAGCTCGAGGTCGGCGAAAAGGAGATCCAATCCTTCCTCCCCTCCAGCGACCTCACCCTCACCGTCGAGACCCTCGAATACCTTTCGCGCGAGGCCATCAACGACACCGAGGCCGCCATGCAGGCCGTCCGCGCCAGCTACGACGACGGCCAGCTCGTCGGCGCCCTCGAGCGCCTCCAGGAAACCTTTTTCCTCGGCGAATACACCCCCGCCGTCGCCGGCTTCGAACGCGAGAAAAAGCAGGTCCTGCTCTCGCTCTACCGCCAGATCGACCAGGCCAGGAAGCTCGCCGACCTGAAGGACTTCGACGCCGTCGACAAGCTCGTCGCGGAGATCGCCGGCGCCGCGAAGGATTTCCGTTCCAGCGAGGCGGTGTCCGCCCTTCGCGCCGCCCAGCGCATGAGCACCCTCGCCCTCTACGCCGCCCAGCAGGCCGCCGCCGCCGGCGACTTTCTCCGCGCCCAGGAGGGCGTCCAGCGCGCCGCCTCCCTCTGGCCCCTCAACCCCGCGATCAAGACCTACACGGAAAACATGGCCCAGCAGGTCGACCTTGGCTCGCAGGCCGCCCAGCTCTTCGACGACGCGGTCAAACGCAACGATCTCCGCCGCATCTACGAGCAGCGCAGCGAGCTCGCCATCGCCCTCCTCACCGACGCCGTCCGCGGACCGCGCCTGAAGGAGATCATCGAGCAGCTCTCCCGCGTGGAGATCTTCCTCGCCCAGGCCCAGGAACTCCTCGCGCAGAACAACGCCTTCGCCGCCTGGGAATCCCTCGACAACGCCTCCGCCCTCGCTCCCAACGACGTGCAGGTCAACCAGCGACGCGCAGAACTCGCCCCGCGCGTCGCCGCCTTCGTCGGCCGCATCGACTCCGCCAAGCGCCACGAGCAGGCCGGCCGCGCCTCCGCCGCCCTCACCCATTGGCTCGCCGCCCAGTCGCTCTACCCCGCCAGTTCGCTGGCGCGCCTCGGCATCGAGCGCGTGAGCAAAGACCTTCTCGACGACCTCGGCCCGGACTCCCCCAAGGCGGCCGCGGGCTCCTCCGCCAGATGACGGGCGCCCGGTTCGGGCGGAAGAGCGGACATCCCGCCTTTCGCCCGCCGGCGGCCTCCCCGGCGACGGGACCGCGGACCGCGCGACCGCGACGCACCCGCGCGCCGTCGCTCATTCCTCCGCCCGCGTCGCCGCCTCCTCGCGCAAGAATTTCGTGAGCGCCCGCATCGCCCCCGTCGCATCCCGCCCGCCCGCCCGCAACAGCCCGATCTTTCGCCGCGGCTGACGGCCCGCGAGCCGGCGGTAGACCACCCCTCCGCCCGCCCCGCGTCGCGCCATCTCCGGCACCATCGAAAGCCCCATCCCCGCCGCCACGAAAGCCTGGATCGTCTCCATCTGCCCGCTGCGAAAGCTCACCTTCGGCGCAAAACCCCGCGCCGCGCAAAACTCCAAGGCCTGCCCCGCCAGGCAGTGCCCGTCCTGCAGCAGGATGAACGCCTCGTCCGACACCGCGTCGAGCGCCACCTCCCCGGCCTTCGCCAGCGCGTGGCCCTCGGGCAGGGCCAGCCACAGGGACTCCGTGAACAACTCCGTCGCCACCAGCCCCCGCCCCGCCACCGGCAGGCTCGCCACCGCCAGATCCAGCTCGCCCGACTCCACCGCCCGGGCAAGCCGCGCCGTCTGATCCTCGGCCACCACCACCTCCACCGCGGGATGCCGCGCCACGAACGCCTTCAGCCAGCCCGGCATCACATAGGGCGCCACCGTCGGGATGACCCCGACCGTCACGCGCCCGCGGGCCCGCCCCCGCGCCGCCGCCACCGCGTCCTTCGCGTGCTCCAGCCCGCCCACGATCCGCTCCGCGTGCTCCCGCAACGCCTCGCCCGCCGGAGTCAGCCGCACCGCCCTCGCCTCCCGCGCGAACAAGCGGTCCCCCAGCTCCTCCTCCAGCTTCATGATCTGCTGGCTCAGGGCCGGCTGCGACACATGGCATCGCTCCGCCGCCCGGCTGAAATTCAGCACCCTCGCGACTTCCAGAAAATACCGCAGCTGGTGGATCTCCATGATAACTTTTCCCTATGTATAAATAGCCAACCCATATTTCACGGCTATTTCAAATTACCTTATTCTGCGGGCCTTCCCGACATGCAAACCCAGCCCGCCTCCCCCGTCTCCCCGACGCCCGCCGCCGCTCCCGCGCTCACCACCGCCTCCGGCCTCCCCGTCGCCGACAACCGGAACACCCTCACCGCCGGCCCGCGCGGCCCCGTGCTCCTCCAGGACTTCCACCTCCTCGAGAAACTCGCCCACTTCAACCGCGAGCGCATCCCCGAGCGCGTCGTCCACGCCAAGGGCTCCGCCGCCTACGGCAAACTCACCATCACCCGCGACATCTCCCGCTACTCCAAGGCCGCCCTCTTCGCCCGCGTCGGCGCCGAGACCGAGGCGTTTCTCCGTTTCTCCACCGTCGCCGGCGAGCGCGGCGCCGCCGACGCCGAGCGCGACGTGCGCGGCTTCTCCGTCCGCTTCTACACCGAGGAGGGCAACTGGGACATCGTCGGCAACAACACCCCCGTCTTCTTCATCCGCGATCCCCTCAAGTTCCCCGATTTCATCCACACCCAGAAACGCGATCCGCGCACCCACCTCCGCAACGCCGCCTCCGCCTGGGATTTCTGGTCGCTTTCCCCCGAGTCGCTCCACCAGGTCACCATCCTCTTCAGCGATCGCGGCATCCCCGCAAACCTGCGGCAGATGCACGGCTACGGCTCGCACACCTACTCCTTCGTCAACGCCCTCGGCGAACGCCACTGGGTCAAATTCCATTTCAAGTCCCTCCAAGGCGTCGCCACCTATACCGACGCCGAGGCCGCCGCGGTCGTCGGCGACGACCGCGAATCGTCCCAACGCGACCTCTTCCACGCCATCGCCGACGGCGACTTCCCCCGCTGGCGTTTCTGCGTGCAGCTCATGAGCGAGGCCCAGGCCGCCGCCTTCCGCTGGAATCCCTTCGACCTCACCAAGGTCTGGCCGCACGCCGAGTTTCCCCTCCACGAGGTCGGCATCCTCGAGCTCAACCGCAACCCGCGCAACTACCACGCCGAGGTCGAGCAGGCCGCCTTCTCCCCGGCCAACGTCGTTCCCGGGGTCGGCCACTCGCCAGACAAGGTTCTCCAGTCCCGCATCTTCTCCTACCCCGACGCCCAGCGCCACCGCCTCGGCGCCAACTACCAGCTCCTCCCCGTCAATACTCCCCGCTGCCCCGTCTTCAACTACCAGCGCGACGGCGCCATGCGCTTCGACGCCAACGGCGGCGACGCCCCGAACTACGAACCCAACTCCTTCGGCGGCCCCCGGGAATGCCCCGCCTTCGCCGAGCCTCCGCTCAAACTCGAGGGCCACGCCGATCGCCACGACCACCGCCTCGGCAACGACGACTACTCCCAGGCCGGCGCCCTCTTCCGCCTCTTCGACTCCGCCCACCGCGAACGTCTTTTCGGCAACATCGCCCGCCACATGGCCCCGGTCCCGCGCGAAATCCAGCTCCGCCAGATCTGCCACTTCTTCCGCGCCGATCCCCAATACGGCCTCGGCGTCGCCCGCGCGCTCCAACTCGACATCCGCGAATTCGTCGCGAAAGCCGAAACCGCGTCCCACGCCCGCCCATGACCGCGTCCGCATCCCCCGCCCTCCCGCTCCCGCCCGGCGAAAGCGAACTCCTGCTCAGCTTCCCGCTTTGGCTGATCCTCGGTGTCTAAAGCGCCCTCGACCACGAGCCGCCCCGCCGTCCCGTCCCCGTCGCCCCCGAGGCCCCGCGCCTCGCCGGCACCCTCGACCCGCCCGCCCTCGCGCGAGCGGGTTTTTTACGCACCCAAGCGAAGTAAAAATTACGTTTGATAGATAGGCCTATTCAGGCACAATCCACCTGTCCCTTCCGCAAACACCCCAAACCACGCCTACCCCGCCACCCTCGTCCTTTTTCCCTTGTCGCCCTCTTCGCAGCTTCGTCTCGCCGGTTTGGCCGTGCTCCTCGCCGCCACGCCCGCCGCGCTGCGGGCCCAGACTTGGGACGGCGAAGGCAACAACGGGAACTGGAACAACGGACAAAACTGGAGCGGTAACACCTCCCCCGTCGCCGGCGCGAACGTCACCTTCGACGGCGTCGTCCGCCCCTCCGTAAACATCTCCGCCTCCGTCTCGCCCGCGTCCATCACCTTCGCCGCCGGCGCCTCCGCCTTCACCCTGGGCGGCAACGGGATCAATCTCGGCACGGGCGGCATCAACAACCAGAGCGCCCAGACGCAGATCATCGGCAACCAGATCACCCTGACGGGCAACCAGACCTGGACGCTCTCCTCCGGCAACCTCGCCCTCAACGGCTACCTCGGCGCCGCCGGCTACAACCTCACCCTCGCCGGCTCCGGCAACGTCACCTTCGCCGACCAGGTCAACGGCGCGGGCACCCTCACCACCACCGGCTCCGGAGCCCGCACCTTCAACGGATACGTCAGCGCCACCGCCCTCTCCATCCAGGGCGACGGCAACGTCTCCTTCGCCACCGCCATCAACGCCGGCTCCGGCGGCATCGCCATCACCGGCGCCGGCGACGTCGTCTTCAACGGCGTCAACAGCGGCGGCTCCCTCACCATCGGCGGCACCGGCGACCGCACCTTCAACGGCTCCTCCCTCAGCGTCTCCACCATCTCGGTCACCGGCGGGGACCAGGTCGTCTTCAACACCCAGATCAGCAACAGCGCCTACACCCAGTCCGGGGGCGCGGTCACCTTCGCCGGCACCGGCACCAACTCCTTCAGCTCCTTCAGCGTCACCGGCGGCAGCCTCCATCTCGACAAGACCGGCGGCATCGCCGTCAACACCGGCGAGATCACCGTCTCCAACGCCACCCTGACCTTCGGCGAAAACAACCAGTTCAACAGCACCTGGACCGACATCACCCTCGGCGACGGCGCCGTCCTCCAGCTCGGCTCCACCACCCAGACCATCGACAATCTCGTCATCACCGGAAACAGCGTCATCGATTTCGGCGCCGGCGGCGCCACCTTCGACATCAACAACCTCACCCTCTCCGGCGAATCCGTCCTCACCATCGTCAACTGGGCCGACGATCTCGACCGCTTCTACGCCAGCGTGTCCCCGGGCTCCAGCAGCCTGGCGAAGGTCGTCTTCGAAGGCTTGGGCGAGGCGAGCTGGAGCTCCGGCTCCGGAGGCGTGATCTTCCCCTCCACCCCCGTCCCCGAACCGGCCGCCGCCGGCCTGCTCCTCCTCGGCGGCGCCCTCGCCTGGCCTCTCTTGCGGCGCCGGCCTCGCACCGTTGCGGCCGGCTCCCGCTGAGCCGCCCGCCCCGGACGCATGCCGGTGGCCGCTCCCCGGGCCTTCTTCGCCGCCCCCGGGCCGCCGCCCGAGCCCCCCGGCCGGCGCCCCGCCTAATTGCGCGTGAAGAGAAAAATCTTTTGTCTCCGCACCGCGCTTGCGTGTCACTCCCCACGACACGCCGCCGCGCCCGGATGAGCCGCTCCTACCTAGCCCCCGACGAAGATCACCAGCCCCTGACGTGGATCGCGGGGCGCCCGCTCTACGCGGCCCACGTCGTCGTCGCCGTCCTCGCGCTCACCCTTCTCGCCACCACGCTCCTGCAAACCTTCGGGACCGGCGCGGTCCTCGACAAACTGGTGTTCGACAGCGGGGCCGTCCTCTCCGGCGAAGTCTGGCGGATCCTGAGCTACGGCCTCGTCAATTTCCCGAGCATCTCGATCGCCGTCGATATCGCCCTGCTCCTCTGGTTCGGCCGGGAAATCGAGCGGTTCCTCGGTCGCGGCGTTTTTCTCCGGCTCTACGCCTTCATCTACTTCACGCCTCCGCTGCTCCTGACCGCGCTCGGCTTCATCCACCCGATGTATCTCGCCGGCCAGACCGGCGCCCTCGCCGTCTTCGTCGCCTTCGCCACGCTCAACCCCCGGGTCGACGTGTGGCTCAACATCCCCGCCGCCTGGGCCGCGGTCATCCTTGTCGTCGTCTACACGCTCATGGCCGTCGCGCGCCACGACTGGCCGGCCCTCGCCGCGCTCTGGGGCGCCAACGCCTGCGCCTATCTCTTCGTTCGTCATCAACAAGGCGCCTTCGCTCTCGCGCTCCCGCGCCTGCGGCGTCTTGAAAAACCAGGCCCACGAAAATCCTCCGAACCCGCGGTCGTCCGCGTCGGGCCCGCTCGCGCCAAAATCGCATCCGACGAGCCCGCCCCCCGCTTCGACGAGGAGATGGCCGAGGTCGACGCGCTGCTGGACAAGATAAACCGCTCCGGCATCGACAGCCTCACTCCGCGGGAACGCGAACGCCTCGCCGCCGCCCAAGCCCGTCTCGCCCGCCGCTACGATCATCGCTGAGCCCCGGCCCGGCGCACCCTCGCGCCTCGTCGAGCCTCACCGCGACATCACCTTGAGCGCCTCTCCGCTCGGCTCCGTCGGCTCGTGGATCCTCCGCGCCCCCCGGGATCATCAGTCGAGGCCCCCGCGCCATCACCGCCACGGGCCCCACGCAAATCGGCATGCACGCCGCCGGCCTTATGCTCCCCGACGAGACAACCGCTCCACCACTCTCCTAGAGCGGTTTAAGTTGAACTGTAGCCGTATCTGGTAGGGCGTGACCGCTGGGCTCGCCGCGTCGGAGTGGTGATTTCTGCCTCTGTGAACTCGCGGCTGGCCCAGCGGTAAAGCCCTACCTAACGCACCCTGACAACCGGCTACGGTTTTAATTAAAAAGCTCTAGCCGGCTCCGACGCCGTCCTGCCAATCCGGCTCGATCAGGGTCTCGCGGGGCTTGTCCGGAATCCCCGTGCGGTTGAGGTATATGCGGCCGATCACCAGATCCGCCGCCTCCGCGCCGACCTCCAGACCGGGCTCGCGTATGCCGCTCAACTCGGGCCGCCCCTCCACGTTCAGGCTGACAAACTCAAAATCCCGTCCGCGCGCCAGCCCCGCGTCCTCCAGCCATTCCAGCACGCGGTTCGTGCCCAGGATGGTGCAGCCCCGGTTTGCCCGCACCCACGCCACCGCCGGACCGGCCGCCTCCACCACCAGCGGCGCCAGCACATGGGGCCGGGCGAGCCGCGCGTGGAGATAACTCGCCGTCCAGAGATGGCGCACGTTCCGGTCGTGACGCTCCGGCAGGATCAATCGCACCGGCGCGCCACGCCGCCCTCGACCGATCTTGTCCATCGCCAGACGCGTCGCGCTATGAAAATTCGCGGCCACGCGGTCGAAGGCGGGCTCCTCGAAGGAGTGGCTGATCATCACCACCGCCAGACGCTCCCACGGCAGCGCCGGCAGCGGGAACAAATCCTCCCTCGGCCCCACGATCACCCCGGGGATGCCGCGCGCGGCGAGAATCCGGTCGATGCGCTTTTCGCCCAGCCCCGGTTCGCGCAACCAGAAGGGCTCCAGGTTGAACCCGCGCTTCGCCGCCTGCTCCTTCGCCCCGCGAAAAAACAGCTCCGGCGTCGCCCCGGGATCGCCCGGAAACGAGCGCCCCCCCGTGTAGAGATACAGCAGCCCCGTGCGCCGTGGAGGCGCTTTCCCCTGCCGGATCTTCGCCATCAGGGTCGAGACCAGCGCATTCGGCCGATAGCCCAGCGCCTCCGCCGTCTCGCGGATCTCCTTTCGCCGCGCCTCCGAGATCTGCGGCGCGTCTCGCAAGGCCAGCGACACCGTCGCGCAGGTCACGCCCACGCGGTCGGCGATCATCTGCAAGGTGACTTTCATCGGGCGAAGGCGGAGTTTGGTTTAACGATTTAACCCAAAAACAAATGGCCGGCGCCGCCGACGCAAGGGATGAGAACAGCGCTCCCATTTCCCGTCATGCCCCGCTCGCCCAAGCCCATCCTGCTCGCCGCCGTCGCGGTCGCCTCCGCATCGATCCCCGCCCCCGCTCTCGCCGCCGTCGACGTCTGGAATCTCGGCGATTGGCAAATCGAGGGCGACGCCTCCACCGGCGCCTTGGTCAGCATCGCCCACGCCCGCGATCTCCACGCCATGAACTGGATCCGCGAACCCGGCCGCTGGGATAACGGCACCTGGAAAGCGGACCTCTCACCCGAGGCGAAGACCCGCGGCGGCCAGTGGGGCCTCGTGGAGACCTCGCACAGCGGCCTTCTCCACACCCCCCGCTCGCGCAGCCTCTCCGAAAACGTCTGGGAGCAAGTATATCAGGCGTCCTCGCTCACCGTCACCGTCCACCGCGAGCTCCACGACGAGGCGCTGCTCGAGAGCTACACGTTCACCAACACCGGCATGATCACGATCGACCTGCCGCCCGGCTCCGTGTCGATCGCCGCCCCGCTTTTCGACCAATACCCCGACGCCCGGCGCAGCCTCACCGATCGTTGCCACGCGCACATCTGGACCGGCGGCGCCACCACCTGGATCAACGCCATCCGCATGGGCGCCGAAGCCCCCCATCTCGGACTGGTCGTCACCCAAGGCGCCTTCGACTCCTACAGCCAGCGCGCCGCGACCTACAGCGACCGCGGCATCTTCCTTCTCCATCCCGCCGCGATGAGCCTCCCGCGCGGAAAGTCCGTCACCCTCGCCTGGAAGCTCTTCTGGCATCAGGGCTGGGACGATTTCTTCGCGAAGGTCTCCGCCGAGCGAAACGTCGTCCGCCTCTCCGCCGCCCGCCAGGTCGTCGAGGTCGGTGAATCGCTTGAAATCACCGCCCGCTCCGCAGGTCCGCTCGACAAAGCCGTCATCACCGCCAACGGCCACCCCGTCCCGACGCGCCTCGAGGGCGAGGTTCTGCGCGCCACCATTCCCGCCTCCGCCCCCGGCGAGGTGCTCGTCGAGCTGACCCGCGACGGCGCGCGCAGCCTCCTCCGCGCCAACGTCGTCGCCTCGCCCGATTCGCTCATCGAGGCCCGCCTGCGCTTCATCGTCGCGCACCAACAGCGCGCCGAACCGGGCGCGCCCGCGGACGGCGCCTACCTCGCCTTCGACAACGAGACCGGGCGACAGGTCTACTTCGAGAAGGTCAACGACCACAACGCCGGCCGCGAGCGCGTCGCCATGGGCGTGCTCGGCGCGCTCTGGCTGCCGCGCTGCCGCGACGAAGCCTTTAAAAAGGAGCTCGCCGCCAGCCTCGACCGCTACGCCGCCTTCGTCGCCCGCGAGCTCGAGGGCGAGGACGGCACCGTCTACGGCAACGTCGGCCGCAAGAACTGGGAACGTCTCTACAACTTCCCCTGGTTCGCCCACTTTCACCTCGCGATGTATCGGGCCACCGGTGACGCCGGCCATCTCGACCGCATGCTCCGCGTTTTCCGCAGCTACTACACCAGGGGAGGCGCCAAGTATTACGCCATCGGCATCCGCGTCACCGATTCCCTCGCCGCCCTCGCCGAGGCCGGCCGCGCCGCCGACCGCGCCGAACTGCTCGCCCTGTTCCGCACCCACGCCGACACGCTGCTGAAAATCGGCACCGACTATCCGCCTTTCGAGGTCAACTACGAGCAGTCCATCGTCGCACCCGCCGTCCAGCTCCTCCTCGAGGTCCACCTCGCCACCGGCGAACCCGCCTATCTCGAGGGCGCGAAAAAACAGCTGCCCGTGCTCGAGGCCTTCGCCGGTCGTCAGCCCGACCACCGCCTCAACGAGGTCTCCATCCGCCACTGGGACGACTTCTGGTTCGGCAAGATCCGCGTCTACGGCGACACCTTCCCCCACTACTGGAGCGCACTCAACTCCCAGGCCTACGCCTACTATGGGAAAGCCGTCGGCGACGCCTCCTGGCTCGGGCGCGCCCGCGATGTCTGCCGCGCCAATCTCTCGCTTTTCGCCTCCGATGGCACCGCCTCCTGCGCCCACCTCTACGCCCGCGGCACCAACGGCGTCCCCGGCAAACGCAACGACCCCTGGGCCAACGACCAGGACTGGGCCCTCGTCTATCTCCTCCTCACACGCGAGCTCACGGCCGGCCTTTGACCCGGCCGCCGCCGATCGAAACGCCCGGCCCGCCTTGACGGGCGTCAACCGCGCCGCGCCCCGCGCTCGCCAAGCCGCGCCGCCTCTGCGTCCTTGCCGGCGTGACGCCCACCGCCTCCGACGCGCCGCTTTCCGATCCCGCCCCGATCCTTCCGCGACGGGCCTTTCGCGCCGCGATGGGCTTTCTCCTGATCGCCGCGCTGCTCGGCGTCCTTCTCCGCTGGCAACTGGTCGCGCCCTTTCCCGGCATCACCTACGGCCACTGGCTCCACGCGCATTCGCACACCGCGTTTCTCGGCTTCGTCTTCAACGCCTTCTTCGCCTTCGCGCTCGGCGTCTTCGTCCCCGCCGACGAGCGCCCCGCCTACGCGCGGATTTTCACCGTCCTGCAACTCGCCGTCGTCGGCATGCTCGCCACCTTTCCCCTCCAGGGCTACGCGGCGGGAAGCATAACCTTTTCCACGCTCCACATGGTCGCCGCCGGCGCCTTCGCCTGGCGGCTCTGGCGTCGCAACCACGCCGTCCCCGCCGCACGCGGCCATCTCGGCGCCGCGCTGTTCTTCCTCGTCGTCTCCGGCCTCGGCCCGCTCACGCTCGGTCCGCTCGCCGCCGCCGGCCTGCGCGACAGCCCCGCCTACGCGCTCTCGATCTACTTCTACCTCCACGCCCAATACAACGGCTGGTTTCCCTTCTTCCTCCAGGCCTTCGCGCTCCAACACGCCTCGGCGCGCCCCGCCGATCCCGCCCTCGCCCGCCACGCCGCATGCGCGCTCCGCTGGCTCTTCGCCGGAACGCTGCTCACGTTCGCGCAGTCCACGCTCTGGCTCGATCCGCAGCCCTGGGTCCGCCTCGTCGCTCTCGCCGGAGGCCTCGCGCAGCTGGTCGGCTTTGCCCAACTCCTCCGCGCGCTCCGCCTCGCCCCGCCGCTTCCGTCCGGGCCGATTCGCCCACTCGTGCGGCTGACCTTCGCGGCCTTCGCGCTGAAGCTGGTCCTGCAAACCGCCTCCGCCTGGCCCGGCCTCGCCGGTCTCGTCAACCACCGCTACGTGGTGATCGCCTTTCTCCACCTCGTCTTTCTCGGTGTCGTCGCCCCCGCCGTCTTCGCCGCGGGCCTGCACACCGGCTGGCTGCGCGACCGCCTACCCGCGCGAATCGCGTTCGTCGTCTTCTTCACCGCGGCCGCTTTTTCCGAGGCCGTGCTCGTGGCCGTCGCCCTCGGATGGACGCCCGCCGTGCCTACCCAAGGGCTCCTGCTCGGCGCGGCCATCGCCATGGCCCTCGCCGTGATCCCGCTAGTTGCCGGCACCCTCGGCGCCGGGCTTCGTCGTCGATAAGGCCGACGCCAAAGCCGCCGCCGCCGCGTCGACCCCGCCGCCCAGGCCGGCGCGCTGGTGCGCGATCTCGCCGTCCTTCGAAAGAATCGTGATCAGGTTCGAGTGCGCGAAATTGCCGTCCGCCTCGCGCTTGAACTTCACGCCCAGCAGGGCCGCCAGCTCGCGCACCGCGTCGTCGTCGCCGTGGAGCAGCACCCAGTCGTCCGGCAGCCCGCGGCTCGCGCGAAAGGCCTTCAGTGCCTCCGGCGTGTCGCGGGCGGTGTCGAAGGACACCATCACGATCCGCGCCTCCGCCCGTATCGCCTCGGGCAACTTCTCCCGGATGCGCGTCAGGTCCACGACGGTGGCCGGGCACGCGTAGGTGCAGTGCGAGAAAAACATCGCCAGCGCCACCGGACGTCCGCGCAGCTCCGCGAGGCGAAAGGGCGCGCCCGCGTCGGTCGTGAACCCGACCTCCGCCTGATACAGCGAGGCGTCGGGCAAGACCGCCGCCGCGGCCGTCTCCACGGGCGGGGCCGCGCAACACGCGTCCGCCGCACGCAACGAAGCGCCCGCCGCGCCGCCGCAAGCAGTCGCGATTGAAAGCAGAAAAAGCCAATTGGAGCTCATGGGATAAAAAGGAAATTCACCGGGCCTCGCCCGCCTTGGCGTCGCCTTCCGCGCATGCATCCGCCGCGCAACGAAAACCCAGGGTCGAGGTTCCCTGCCGCGCCGTCAGCGAGGAGCGCAACGCCTGCCGCATGAAGGCGGCGTAGTCGCTCGTGTCCGACGCGGTCGCCGAGGCGCCGCCGCAAAACAGGCTCTGGTCGCGGTCCGTGTCCGCGCGCGACTCGCCCGTCACCATCGCCGTGTTGAAATCGTCCACCCACTCCCACACCAGCCCGTGCAGCCCGCGCGCGCCGTGCAGGTTGGTCTTCGCCTCGCGCACCGAGGGCAGCACTTCCGGCGCCGGGCGTCCGAGCCAGGCGTAAAGGTCGCGGTTGAATTCCGCCTCCTCGCGCCCCTTCGGCGTCGAGTAGCCGGCCGCGGCCGCCAGCTCCCACTCCGCCAGCGTGGGCAAACGCCGCCCCTGCGCCCGGGCGTAGGCGCGCGCGGCGAACCACGACACGTTGACCACCGGCGAATCCGGCGGAGCCAGCGGGCCGAGCTCGAGGTCGCCCGCCCAGTGCCGCAGGTAACTCGCATCCGCGAACAAGCCGCCCGCCCGCGAGCGCATCCAGCGCGGATGCGCGCGGACAAACTCCAGAAACTCCGCGTTCGTGACCGGGAGCGCGTCCAGCTCGAAGGCCGCCACCGCGACCACCGCCTCCTCGCGGTCCGTGCGCACCAGCGGACGATACACGCCCGCCGGGATGCGCACCGACTCGCCGCCGACCGCGCTCCCCGCGGCCCAAAGCCCGAGGAGCGCGCCGCAGAGGCGAATGGAACGGAGGGAGTTCATCGGAATTGACGGTGCCCGCGGTCGATCGCCGCTTACTCGCCCTTCACCTTCCGCACTTCGTCGACGGTGAAGGCGTCGGCCGAGTTGCCCCAGCTGTTCGTGACGTAGGTCAGCACGTCCGCGACCTGCTCCGGCGACAGCGCGTCGGCCTGCGGGGGCATCACGTTGTTGTAGGTCTTGCCGTTCACCGTGACCGAGCCGGACAGGCCCTTGAGCACGATGCGGATCGCGCGCTCGCGGTCGGCCATCAGGAAGTCGGACTTCGCCAGGGGCGGGAAGACGGACGCCATGCCTTCGCCCGTCGGCAGGTGACAGGCGAAACAATTGCCCATGTAGATCTGCTTCCCCTTCTCCATCTGCATTTCTTTGCTCAGCCCGGCGATCTTCGGGTTCGATTTGATCTCCGCCGCGATCTCGCGCTGCAGCTCGTCCTGACGCTTCGCCGCCGCCGAGCCTTCCTCCGCGTGCGAGCCGAGATAGACCGCGTCCACCTCCTTGCCCGAGTAGGTCACGCGATCCTCGTCGCCCGCGACCTTGAGCATGCCGATCGCGCCCTTGTTGAAGGCGCGGCTCAGCGAGTGGTCCACGAGGATGAAGGTGCCCGGCACCTCCACCTTGAAATCCACGATGGTCGAGCCGCCCGCCGGCACGAGCGTGGTCTGCACGTTCTCCTGCACCACCTTGGTCCCGCCCTCCGGGTAGACGTGGTCGAAGATCTCGCCGATCACGTGGAAGGACGAGGTGAGGTTGGGCCCGCCCACGCCGTAGAAGAGTCGCACCTTTTCGCCGACCTTGGCGCTCAGTGCCTTGTCGCCCACGAGCGAGCCGACCGCGCCGTTGAAGAGCACGTAGGTCGGGTGCTCGTCGATCGACTTCGGCATGTCGAAGGTCTGGAGCCCGCCGCCCGCGTAGGCGCCGCTCGCGTAGAAATCGCCCTGCATGACGTAATACTCCTTGTCCGCCGGCGGCAGCCCTTCCTTCGGCTCGACGAGGATCAGTCCATACATGCCGTTGCCGATGTGCATGGGCACGGGCGCCGTCGCGCAGTGGTAGACGTAGAGGCCGGCGTTGAGCGCCTTGAAGGTGAACTGCGAGCTGTGGCCCGGCGCGGTGAAGGTCGAGGCCGCGCCGCCGCCCGGCCCCGTCACCGCGTGGAGGTCGATGTTGTGCGGCAGCTTCGAGGACGGGTGGTTGTTGAGATGAAACTCCACCACATCGCCCTCGCGGATGCGGATGAAGGAGCCCGGCACCGTGCCGCCGTAGGTCCAGAAGGTGTATTCGGTGCCGTCCGCGATGCGCGCCGTCACCTCCTTCACCTCGAGGTTCACCACGACCCGCGCGGAGTTTTTTCGCGTGATCGCGGGCGGCACCGCCGGCGGCGAGGTGAGCACCGCCTGCTCGACTGGCAGGGCCGCGACGTCCGGCGGCAGCGCCACCGGGCCTTTCACGGCGGAGGGCCCTTCCGCGGCGAGCGCGGCAACGGGCGTGGACAGCGCGGCCATCAGGCCCAGCGCGAGACAAGGAAGGGAACGACGTGTCATGGGAGCGGGAGTTGTCGGGGTTTGGACGGTTCCGCTCGCCGCGACCGGGCCGAGGCCGGGCCGCCGAGCGTGCCCAAAGAATAACCCACGCCGTCCGCGTCCGCCTTGATGCAGGTCAAGGCGCGGCGCTTTCGCTTCCGCTAGAGTCTGCCCCGATGAGTCCACGCACCCTCCTCGCCGCCGACGCGGCCGCCTCCCTCGAACTCGCCGCCGCGGTGCAAAACTCCCCCGCCGGCATCGTCAGCCGCACCGTGCTGCAAACGCCCGAGCTCCGCGTCGTGCTCTTCGTCTTCGCCGAGGGCCAGGAGCTCACCGGTCATAGCAGCAAGCGCCGCGCGCTCATCCAGATCCTTCAGGGCGAATGCGAGTTCCTCTTCAACGGCGCCTGGTCGCGCCTCGCCGCCGGCTCGCTGCTCCACCTGCCACCCGATCACCCGCACGCCGTCCGCGCCACCTCCGGCCCCTTCTCGATGCTCCTCACCCTCGGAGCCGAGCCCGCCGCCGCCTGACTTTTCCTCCCGTATGAACACCCAAGCCAATCCGACCACGATCGATCTCACGCAGCTCGACGTGCGCCCCATTCCCTGCCGTCAAAAGCACGCGCTGATCTTCCAGCGCTGGGCCGAGCTGCCCGTGGGCGCCCACTTCGTCCTCGTCAACGACCACGATCCGGTCCCGCTCTACTACCAGTTCGCCGGCCAGTTCCCCGACGCCTTTTCCTGGGAGTATCTCGTCGCCGGCCCGGACGAGTTCCAGGTCAAGATCACCCGCCTCGCCGCCACGCCCGCGGCGCCGGGCGCGCCGCGCCTCCCCACCTGGCCGCCCGCCGGCAACCGCGCGACGCCCGCCGCCTCGCTCTTCCCCGAGGTCGACGCCCGCGGCCTCGAGCCGCCCGAGCCGATGGTCCGCATCCTCACCGCGCTGGAACAACTGCCCGCCGGCGGCACGCTCCGCGCGCGCACCGACCGCCGTCCGCTCCACCTCCTGCCCGAACTCGACTCCCGAGGCGTCCGCCACGTGAGCGAAGAACTCGCCGATGGCTCCTGGGTCACCACGCTCCAGCGCGCCTAGTCCGGGCTCCGCGCCCGCCGGCGCAGGCCTCATGCCGCTCGTCGCCGGCGCGCGGCTGCCGCTCGCCTTCATCGTCGGCGGCCTGCTCGCCTTCGGCGCCGGCGCGCTCTGGCTCTCCTGCTTCGCGGGCGAGTCCGGGCTGCCGCCGCATTTCCATCCGCGGCTCGTCGCCCTCGCCCACCTCTGGCTGCCGGGCTTCCTGCTTAGCGTCTGCCTCGGCGCATCCTACCAGCTCATGCCCGTCGTGCTCGGCGCGCCGCTGCGCGCGCCCGACAAATTTCTCTGGGCCCACGCCGCGCTTCACCTCGGCGGCGTGCTCGCGCTCGTCCTCGGCCTCGCCCGCCTGCGCTACGCCTGGGCCGGCCTCGGCGGCCTCGCGGTCTCCGCCGGCGCGCTGATGCTTTTCGTCGTCACGCTGCGCGCCTTCCTCGCCTCCCGCCGCCGCGACGCCGCCGCGTGGAGCTTCCCCCTCGCCGCGGGCTGGCTGCTCGCGACCGTCCTCGCCGGCGTCGTGCTCGCGCTCAACCGCGGACACCCTTTCCTCCGCCTTCCGATCCTCGACCTGCTGCGCGCCCACGCCCACCTCGGTCTCGTCGGCTACTTCACCACGCTTCTGCAAGGAGTGACGTTTCAGCTCGTCCCGATGTTCACCATGGGCGAGGCCCGACGCCCGCGCCACGCCTTGCTCGGCCTCTTCGCCACGCAGGCCGGGCTCGCGCTCCTTGGCTCCGGCCTCGCGCTCGGCCTTCGTCCGCTCGTGCTCGTCGCCTGCGCCGTGATTCTCCCCTCGCTGGCCTGCACCGCTTTCGCGTTTTGCGCCACGCTCGCCACCCGCCGCCGGCGCAAGCTCGAACCCGGCCTGCTCGCCTTTGTCCTCGGCATGACGCTGCTCGGCGCCGCCGCCCTCCTCGGAGCCGTGCTCGTGATGGTAGACATTCCGCCGGAAAAACTCTTCGCCGCCGCCACCGCCTACGGGCTCGTCATCGTGGTCGGCGGCCTCGGCCTCACGATCATCGGCATGCTGGGAAAAATCCTGCCGTTCCTGGTCTGGATGAAAGCCTACGGCCCGCTCGTCGGCCGCGAACCCGTGCCCGTCGCGACCACGCTTTCCTCCAAAGCGCTCGAGCACGCCTGGCTCGCCGCGCACCTCGCCGGCCTGCTCGGGCTCGCGCTCGGCGCCGCGAGCTCCGCCGTCTGGCCCGCCCGCATCGGCGGCGTGCTGCTCGCGCTCGCCGCGGCGCTGTCACTGGCCAACTCCGCGCGCGTGCTGCGCCACCTTCGCCGCCCGCCGGCCGTCGCCGCGGGGACGCGTCCCGGGCCGGCCGCCACGCGCGCCCCGCTTCCGTCTTCCCCGTCTTTCCCATGAGTTCTTTCGGCGACCATCCGCTCCTTCCCGCCCTCCTCGACGCCTTCGGCCGCGTCTACGATCCGGAGTTCGGCGTCAGCATCCGCAACCTCGGCCTCATCTACGACATCGAGGTCGACGACGCCGACCGCGTGCGCGTGAAGATGACGCTCACCTCGATGTATTGCCCCGCCGGCGGAGTCATCCTCGACGGCATCCGCGCCGCGGCCGAGGCCGTGCCTGGCGTGAGCGGCGCCGAGGTGGAGCTCGTCTGGGAACCGGCGTGGAGCCCCGATCTCCTCTCGTCCGAGGCGCGCGCCCAACTCGGCTGGGACCAGCCTCGCGTCGGAGAATGACTTCGCCCACGCCGCCCAAGGGAACCGCGGCTCAGATATCGCCCGGCTTGCGGGTTGCCACGCCTGCGCTTCGCCCCATTTCGGAGCGCATGCTGTCCTCCGCCTCCGACGCCACGCCCGCCCGCCTCAGCAAAGAGGACTACGAGCTGCTCGCCCGTTTTCGTTACACCCTACGCACCTTTCTCGGGTTCAGCGAGGGCGCCGCGCTAGCCCACGGCGTCACGCCGCAGCAATACCAGGCCCTCCTCGCCGTAGAGGGCTTCCCCGGCCGCGACTGGGTGAGCGTCGGCGAACTCGCCGAGCAGATGCGCGTCGCCCACCACAGCGCCGTCGGCCTAGTCGACCGACTCGAGAAACTCAAACTCGTCCGTCGCACCCCCTCGCGCGAAGACCGCCGCCGCGTGCAGGTTTCGCTCACCCCCAAGGGCCGCTCCGTCTTGGAAAAGCTCTACCGCGTGCATCGCGCCGAGCTCCAGGCGGTCGGCCCGCGGCTCATCGAGCTCCTCCGCGAGGCGAGCAAACCGCTCGGTTCCGTCTAAAGCCGGCGCCGATCCGCCTACCGGCTCGCCCGTCTCGCCAAACGGCCCCACGACGGTGTGCGGGCTTTCGTTCGCCCGCACTTGTATCGTATCACGATAAAAAGCTGGCGCCTTTCGCATGAATTATTCTCATGCTATTTTCCTCGATGTCCCCGGTCTTCACCAAGTCCCAGGTCGCCTTCGCCACGCTCGGTGCCGTGATCGCCGTCTCGGCCTTGTCCTACCTCGCCGCCACCACCCAGGCGCTCCTGCTGCTTGGCTCCTTCGGCGCCTCGACCCTGCTGCTTTTCGCGCTGCCGGAGGCCCCGCTTTCGCAACCGCGCGCCGTGATCGGCGGACACTTGATCGCCTCGCTCGTCGCCTTGTCCTGCCTCGCCGTCTTCGGGCCGCAATGGTGGGCCGTCGGCGCCGCCACCGGGCTCGCCGTGGGCCTGATGATGCTCACCCGCACCGTCCACCCGCCCGCCGGCTCGAACGGCATCATAGTCTTCCTCGCCAAGCCCGGCTGGAGCCTCCTGCTTTTCTCCACCCTCGTCGGCACCGTCACGCTCGTGGTTCTCGCGATGATCTACCACCGCGCCACGCGCCGGCACCGCTATCCGCGCTACTGGCGCCTCGCACCGGCCGAGCCCACGCCGCTTCCGGGCACCGCCGCCTGACTCCGGCCGCGTCGCCTCAATCCCGGCGAAAAGTCACCACCCAGGCGCCGTCGCCCGTCTCCTTGGTCTCGTGGCTGAAGCCTTGCGCGCCGAGCAACTGATACAAGGGCGCCGGCTCGAAGGGCGCGATGACCCTCAGCGCCTGCCCGGGCGCCAGTTCCCCCAGCGCCGCGAGGATACGCGGCAACGGCGCCTGCCTGGTCTCGCACAAGACTCGCACATCGACCTCGAGCGGGGGAACTTCGCCAAAGGGGGAATCGGGCGCGGTCATGGTCGGGAGCTTCGCAGAAAAGCCACGGCCCGGCCTTGATCAAAATCAAGCGCCCGCGTCATCGTTTCGACCCAGATGCCCTCGCCTTCCAGCGCCGCCTCGCCGCGCCAGACCGTCATCGGCGCGACCCTGCGCCAGAGCCGGATCTTCTCCGCCCTATCCCCCGCCGACCTCGCCACGGTCTCCGAGGGCTGCTCGCTGCGACACCTGCAAAAGGGCGAGATGCTGTTTCGCGAGGGCGAGAAATCCGAGGGCTTCTACGTCCTGCAAACCGGCTCGGTCAGCGTCTACAAGGTCACCCCCGACGGCCGCGAACAGATCATCTGCGTCTTTCGCCCGCCCGAGAGTTTCGCCGAGGTCACCCTCGCCACGGTGGAAAACTACCCGGCCAACGCCATCGCCCTCGAGCCTTCGCAGGTCGTCGTCGTCGACCGCTCCCGATTCCGCGACCTCGTCCGCCGCCAGCCCGAGCTCGCCCTCCACATGCTCGGCGCCATGAGCCTGCACCTGAAGCACCTCGTCCAGTCGCTCCAGGACATCAAGGGGCTCCAGATCGAGCACCGCCTCGCCGAATGGCTCCTGCGCCAGTCGCCCGCCGCCGCCGCCGGCTGCCCCGTCCTCGTCGAGCTCCCGATGACCAAAAAAGTCCTCGCCGGACAGCTCAACGTCACCAGCGAAACCCTCTCCCGCACCTTCGCCCGCTTTCGCCGCGAGGGGCTCATCCAGGTCCGCGGCGCCAGCATCCAGATCATCGACGGCCCCGGACTCCGCGCCTACGTCCAGGTCTGAGCGCCCACCAGTCGATCGTATCCGCGCGGTGCGCCGAAGGGGGGAGCCCACCGCCCCTCGGGCCGGCTCTCGCGAGGCGGAGGCGGCACGCGCCCGCCTCGCTTCTCGCCGGAAAAAGCGCCTGACTCCTCCGCCTCCCATGAAAAAATCCGCGTCGCCCCAAACCCTCTCCGCGAAAGACGCGGCCGCCCTCCTCGAAACCCTCCGCGCCCGTTTTGAAAAACACCCGGGCCGGCACCCCGGCCTCGCGTGGGACGCCGTGCGGGCGCGCCTCGCAGCCGCCCCGGAAAAGCTCTGGTCGCTCCAGCAGATGGAGACCACCGGCGGCGAACCCGACGTCGTCGCCCACGACAAGAAGAGCGGCGCCCTCACCTTCTTCGACTGCTCGCCCGAAAGCCCCAAGGGCCGCGTCGCAGTCTGCTACGATCGCGAAGGCCTCGAGTCGCGAAAGGAGCACAAGCCGAAGCACAACGCGATCGACCTCGCCGCCTCGATGCGGGTCGAGCTGCTCACGCCCGACGACTACCGCCAGCTCCAGACCCTCGGCGAATTCGACCTCAAGACCTCGAGCTGGGTGAAGACGCCCGACGACATCCGCGCCCTCGGCGGCGCCCTCTTCGGCGACCGCCGCTTCGGCCAGGTCTTCATCTACCACAACGGCGCGCAGTCCTACTACTCCGCCCGCGCCTTCCGCGCCTCCCTCCGCGTCTGAGCGTCCCGATATCCGGCAGGGCGGCCTCCGCATCATCCCGGCCGATCGCGCAGGAGAGCTTGCAGGCGCCTATGGGCGCGTGGGCGCGCATCGACGGCGGAAGAGAAATTTTTGCGCCTTTTTGTGGCCGAAATTCTGGTTAAAAGGTTCCATCCCTCCGTGACGCCCCGCCCCGAGCTTCGCGCCTCCGCCCGCCACCGCCGCCTCGCCGCCCCGGCCTTCGCGCTTCTCGCCGCCTCCCTCGCGTTCTCCGGCTGCGCCACCCCGCGTCCGCGCCACGACGAATGCCGCTTCGGGTGCCGCGCGGATTGCCCGCACGCCGAGCGCGAGCGCAAGGCGGAGCAACTCGAGCTGGGCTTCTTCGGCGCGATGCTCCTCACCGGCACGGTCGTGGGACTCTTCCAGGACGCCCCGCCGCCCGAGCCCGCGCCTCCGCCCCACTCTCCGCCGTCCTCGTCGATTCAGGTCAGCACGAGCGCCGACGCCCGCCGCTTCTCCGACCAAACCCGCGACCGCATCGCCGGCCTGGACGCCCCCGCCGAGTAGGCGCGCACGGGCGAAAACGCGTCGTCAAACGCCGCCGCGCACCGGCTCTTTTGCCCAGCCACTAGACATCCGTAAAATCCCCCCTGCCGCGCTTGCGCCACTCTGCCACGCCACTCACAACTCTTTGACCCGTCGCCTCCGCGTCATGTCGCCCAACCAAAACCCCGAGCAAATCGCCCGCGACGCCATCGACGCGCAACTCCGGGCCTCGGGTTGGGCCGTGCAGGCCAAGGACGCCATCAACTTCCACGAAGCCGAGGGCCAGGCCGTCCGCGAATACTCCACCGACACCGGCCCCGCCGACTACGTCCTCTTCGTGGACGGCAAACCCGTCGGCGTGATCGAGGCCAAAAAAGAAACCCTCGGCCATCCGATGTGAATCTTCGTCGGGTGAGCCAGAACCACTTCAAGACCGTTCACTGAATCCGCGGCCATGCTTGGGTTGATGTTACTCCTGGTCGTGGCCGTGGTTGGCTCGCTGCTTCACACGGCGATCAAGACGCAGGGAACCCGGGAGAAGGAGTATCTTGCCCGACTAAACCCCGGCAAGGCGTCCGCGAGGAACGCCGCGGTCACACAGGAGCCGCCGCCGATCCCCCCGTCCGCGCAGCCACCCCGCCCACGCTATGTCACCCGCAAGAGCGTGCTCTCGAAAGCGGAGATCGCCTTCCACAAGGTTCTCCTCGAGGCGGTGCCGGAGGCGCCGATCTTCCCCAAGGTCCGCGTCGCCGATGTCATGGACGCCGCCGAGCGCTACAGCGGCGACTTCCTTCGCATCTCCCAAAAACATTTCGATTGGGTGCTATGCCATCCGGTTTCCTTCGAGCCGCTTATCGCCATCGAGCTCGACGATTCCTCGCACCGGTGGTCGCACCAGCAGCGAAAAAACGACCAGGTGAAAAACGAGGCCGCGCGCGAGGCCGGGATCGCGTTGCTGCGCTTCACTTGGCAACGCGGTTACGACGTCGCCAAGATTCGCGAGCGCATCGCCGACGTCCTCGACAAGATCGCCGACGCCAAGGAGGCGCCGGGCGAACGGCCGATTCAGCAACTCAACCGCTTCCCTTCATGAACCCGCCTGCATCCGCCCACCCGACAGTCTCCTCGCCCACCAACCATGTCTTTGTGGATTTCGAGAACGTTCACGAAGTCGACCCCGCGGTGATCGGAAGCAAGGCCACCAGCGTAACGCTTTTTCTCGGCGCGAAAAACACCAAGCTGGATGTCGCCTTGGTTGAGAAAATCCTGGCCCACGCGGCTTCGGTCCAACTCGTGCGGCTCACCTCCTCCGGAAAAAACGCGCTCGATTTCACGCTGGCCTACTACGTCGGCCGCGTGGCGGTGACCGATCCGACCGGTTACTTTCACATCATCTCCAAAGACGCCGGGTTCGACCCGCTCATTGAGCATCTCCGCACCCGTCACATCCGCGCCCATCGGCATCCCGACTTCAGCGCGCTCACTTTCTCGGGTGCGCCCAAACCCGCCGTCGTGACAACCCCGGAGCCCGTCAACGCCGACCGAACCAAGGCGCTGGAGCATCTTCGCAAGAACAACACCAACCGACCGAAACGCGAAACGACCCTGGCCAGCCATCTACTCGGCCATCTGGGCAAGAACTACACGAGTGAAGCCGTGACCAAGCTCATCGAAGATTTGGTCAAAGACGGCCATCTCGCCATCGATGACAAAGGCAGGGTCTCCTACAATCTGTAGCCAGAGCGCTATTCGCCCTCAGTCTCCCCCTTTTCGTGCCTTTCGTGTGTTTCGTGGTTCCCCCGGATCGAACCCGCTTCGACGGCGCGACCGGGACACGTCGGACGCGCCGAAAGAGCTCAAGCCTTCACGCCCGGGGCCTGGCGCAAAAAGAGCGCGAGCCGTCCCTCGTCGCGCAGCCAGGCGACGTCGTCGTCCACGAAACCGCAGGCGCGCATGGCCGCGAAATCCTCCTCGACCATGCGCAGCAGATCGGCGAGCGCCGGTCCTTCGTGCGGCCATACCTGCTCCTTGGCCACGCGGCGAAAATAGTCCGCGAGCGAACGGTGAAAGGAATAACCCATCGTCGCGAAAGAGACGCCGTAGAGCAGCTCGAAGCGCCTGCGCTCGCCGTCCGGCCCGCCCGCCTCGATCACCGCCGCGTCCGCCGCCGTCACCTCCGTGCCGGACGCGAGCCGGGACCAGGCCCGCACCATCGCTCCGGTCGCGGGCATCACGAGCGGATCGCCCGCCGCCGCGCTCTGCTGCGCCCAGGGTCCGCCCGCCCCGGCGGCGCGCGCGGGCACCACGCCGGCCTCCGCCTCGCGAATCCGCGCGCGTCGCGCGTCGAGCGATTTGCCCGAGAAAATCTCCTCGAGCGAGCGGTTGTCGAATTCCGTCAGCTCCACCCAGCCCTTGCGCAGAAAGAGATAGCCCGTGGCCAGACCGGCGAAAAACCCGCCGAGATGCGCCCAATAGGCCACGTCTCCGCCGCCGGTGAGCACGCCCCAAAAGTCGAAGGCGAGCCAGATCGTGGCCAGCCCCCAGAGCGGGATCTGGAAGGTCCCGAAACGCAGGAAGAAATACCAGAACACGCTGACACGGTTGAGCGGATACATCGCCAGCGCCATGCCGACCACGCCGTTGATCGCGCCGCTCGCCCCGACCGCCGGTCCGCCGTCCAGCAGCACGTGCGGAATCGCCGCCGCCACCCCGAAGCCCCAATAAAGCAGCGGATAGAACAGATTGCTGGAGCACCCGCAGACCGCATTTCCGAAAACCCACAAGCACAGCATGTTGCCCGCAAGGTGCAGAATGCCGGAATGCAAAAGCGTGTAGCCGACCATTCCCACCGGGTTCCATCCCTCCAGGATCAGGCGCGAAATCAGGTCCTCGGAAAACACGCCGCCCACCGAGAGGAAGAAAACCAGCGTGGTGAGCGCCATGATCGCCCAGTTGGCCCACGGGTAATCCTTGAGAAGGGTTTCGATCCGAAACGGGAAGAGCATGGCTTTTGGCTACTAGCATCATTTCATCCCCGACGCGCCAAGCCCCGAACACCACCGAGGAACAGCTCGCCGTCGTCGACGCCGCCGCCCGTCTCCCCTCCGCCGTTCACGCCTCGGACAGACGGATCCGGACGCAAAGCCCGGGACGATCCGCCGGGCGGGCGAAAAAAGTCGGCGGACCGGGCCTTTTCCGAGGCCGGCGCGGTCCGGGCAGGCTCCCCGCCTTAGCTCTTGCCTCCGCCTTGCGCGCCCGGCTTTTTCGTCCGTTTACCTTTTTCCTCCGCACATCATGAAAGCCTCTGCCACGCCCGCCACGTTCCCGCAACCCGAGATCGGCCGCGCCATGAACGGCGCCGACACCGTCGTCGAGTGCCTCGTGCGCGAGGGCGTCGACGCCATCTTCGCCTATCCCGGCGGCGCCTCGCAGGAGCTCCACCAGGCCTTCGCGCGTCGCAACGACATCCGCGTCATCCTCCCACGCCACGAGCAGGGCGGCGTCTTCGCCGCCGAGGCCTACACCCGCGCCAGCGGCAAGGTCGGCGTCTGCATGGCCACCTCAGGCCCCGGCGCCACCAACCTCGTCTCCGGCATCGCCGACGCCTACATGGACTCCATCCCGATGGTGTGCATCACGGGCCAGGTTTTCTCCAAGTTCATCGGCAAGTCCGCGTTCCAGGAGACGGATTTCTTCGGCATGACCCTGCCGATCGTTAAGCACAGCTACCTCGTGCTCGACGCCGCCGACCTCCCCCGCATCTTCAAAGAGGCCTTCTACCTCGCCCGCTCCGGCCGGCCCGGCCCCGTCATCATCGACATCCCGAAGGACGTCCAGCAGGCCAAGCTCACGCCCGTCTTCCCGGCGACGATCGAGTTCGCCAACAAGAGCCTCACCGACTTCCCGCACGCCACCGACGAGCAGCTCAAGCACGTCCTCGACCTGATCGCCAAGGCCCAGCGCCCGATCATCTACACCGGCGGCGGCATCATCTCCGCCGAGGCCTCCGAGGATCTGCGCAAGTTCGCCATCGCGACCAACGTCCCCGTCGCCACCACGCTCATGGGCGTCGGCGCCTTCCCCGAGGACCACCCGCTCTCGTTGCGCTGGTTCGGCATGCACGGCTCCGCCTTCGGCAACTGGGCCGTCGACCAATCGGACCTCCTCCTCTGCTTCGGCGCGCGCTTCGACGACCGCATCACCGGCGCCGTCGACAAGTTCGCGCCGCACGCGACCATCGTCCACGTCGACATCGATCCCTCCGAGCACAACAAGAACAAGCGCGTCCAGTTCCCCGTCGCGTCGGACATCAAATACGCCCTCGCGCGCCTCAACGAGCTCATCGCCGCGGTCAAGTTCACCGCGCCCGATACCAAGGCCTGGCACACCCAGTGCGCCGCATGGAAGCGCGACTATCCCTTCAGCTACGAGGCCACCCGCCACATCGTCCCGCAGGAGGCCGTCGAACTCCTCCACGAGCTCACCAAGGGCGAGGCGATCATCACCACCGGCGTCGGCCAGCACCAGATGTGGGCCGCCCAGTTCTATCCCTTCAAGGAGCCCCGCCGCTACATCAGCTCGCTCGGCCTCGGCGCGATGGGCTTCGGCTACCCCGCCGCCATGGGCGCCAAGGTCGCCTGCCCCGACAAGGAGGTCGTCGACATCGACGGCGACGGCTCTTTCCTCATGAATGTCCAGGAACTCGCCACCTGCGCGGTCGAGAAGATCGCCGCCAAGGCCATGATCCTGAACAACCAGCACCTCGGCATGGTCGTGCAGTGGGAAGACCGCTTCTACAACAGCGTCCGCGGCAACACCATCCTCGGCCATCCGGACAACATCGGCTCGCCCGACAATCCCTCCGGCATCTACCCGGACTACGTCACCATCGCCCAGGGCTTCGGCGTCAAGGCCCGCCGCGTCTTCAAGCGCGAGGAGCTGCGCGAGGCCATCCAGGAGATGCTCGACCACAAGGGCCCCTACGTCCTCGACATCATCGTGCCCTTCACCGAGCACGTGCTGCCCATGATCCCCGCCGGCAAGACGGTGAAGGAAATGATCCTCAAGTAAGCGCGTAACCGCACCGCCACTACACTTCCGCCCCGCGACCTTCCCGGCCGCGGGGCTTTTTCTTGCCGGAAACCGGCGGCGGCGGCGCGCCACGGCCGGCCGACCGGCCCGCGCGATTTCTCCCCGCCGCCGCGCGAAGTGATTGCCGCGCGTCCCTCGCCCCGCTGATATCCCCGCTCCCTTTTTCAGCCTCCCGCTTCGCCCCACCTTCCCCCGTGAATTTCCTTCGCAAGCTCTTCGGTCAAAAATCCCCCTCGCCCGGCGATTCCGCCCCCGCCGCCCCGGCCGCCGGCCCCGGCGCGACGCCTCCGGAGGAGTCCATCCTGGTCCACGACGCCTACGGACGCGAAATCCAGATCACCAAGGCCGACTGGCGCTCCCGCATCCTGCCCGAGCGACTCGCCAAGATCCGCGCGCAGCCCGACCAGCTCGCCTCCCTCGTCGCCCAATCCCTGCGCGACGGCTTCGCCGCCGAGGTCCTGGAATCCGCCGCCCACCTCGCCGCCACCGACCCCAAGCCCGAACGCGGACACGTCCTCCACGCCGCCGCCCTGCTCGAACTCGGCAAACCCGCCGAGGCCGAGTCCGTGCTGCGGGCCTTCGCCGCCGCGCACGGCGACACCGCGCTCTCGCTCGCCAATCTCGCCAAGGCCCGCGCCGCCCAAGGCGACTCCGTCGCCGCGCCCGAACTCCTCTGGCGCGCGCTCGAGCTGGACCCCAACCAGGACCACGCCCTCGCCGGCTTCGCCGCCCACCATCGCGACACCGGGGGCCCCGCCGCCGCGCTCGAGGCGGTCCGCCGCGTCGCCGGACTGCCCGAGTCCTGGCGCGCCCGTCTCTGGCTCGCCCAGCACCATCTCCAGCAACGCGACACCGCCGCCGCGCTCAAGCTCCACGAGGAGGCCCTCGACCAGGCCCCGCGCCCCGTCCCCGCCGACATGCTCCAGCAGATGAGCGGAGACCTCGGCAATCACGGCCATCTGCCGGAGATTCTCCACCTCGCCGCGCCCTACTACGACGTCGCCCTGCACGGCCTCCCCGCCGGTCTCAACATCCTCAAGGCCTACCACGACCTCGGCCAGCTCGACGCCGCCCGGCGCTTCCTCGACCGCCTCTACGCCGCCCGCCGGCCGGACTGGAAACAACCTCTCGCCTTCTGGGACGCCGAGCTGGCCAAAAGCCGCCAGGCCCTCGATTCCGCCCCGCCCGCCACGCCTCGCGTGTCCGCCTCCGTCACGCCTTCCGCCACCGAGACGAAAGCGGCCGCGCCACAGCCCCGCGCGCCGCAGGAGCAGGCCCAGGTCACCCTCCTCGCCGTCGAAGGCCCGGTCTGGCTGCCACCCGAATCCCCCGCCGTCGAACTTTTCGCCGCCAAGGCCGACGACGCCCCGCTCGTCGCCTTTCTCGGCGCCAGCGCCGAACTCCCCGCCGCCTCGCCCGAAAACCCCGACGCCGCGCGCCTCGCCGACGGAGCCGGACGTCTCTCCCGCGCCCTCCCCCTCTTCCTCGCCGAGCAGGTCGAGCTGGCCACGCCCGCCCTCGCCCGCGTCCTCGTCCCCTGGCTCGTGAAGCCGCGTCCGGGATTCATCATGGGCGGCGTTCCCTGGGACGACGCCACCGCCTCGCGCCACGCCCGCGCCGTCGTCCCCGACGACGTCGCCGACTACCTCGTCGTCACCCACCTGCGCTGCACCGCCGAACCGTGGATCGTGGAATTCCGCCTCCTGCGCACCATCGACGCCGCCTGCCTAGCCGTAGCCAGCCTGCCCATCAACCCGGCCGCCCCGGGCGACATCCTGCCCGAGCTCTCCCGCCGGATCCACGAATCGCTCGCCGCCCACGCCGACATCGCGACCACCCCGCCCGCCTCCGCCGATCTGGCCTCCGTCGCCGCGCCGCTAGCCTCGGACTACCTGCTCCGCCTCGAACAACTCCTCGCCGTTCGCACCGCCGGCATCGATCCCGCGAAATCCGTGCTCCACGGGGAGCGCGAAATCCTGGATGGCCAGCTCCGTCTCTGCCTCGCCCAACCCGAGAATCTTCCCGTGCGCCTCGTCTTCGCCCACACCCTGAAGGCGATGAAGCGCGTCCGTCCGGAAATCCTCCCCGAATTCCAGCCGCGCGCCGAGCTCCTCCAGCAGGAAAAGCCCCTCTCCGAGCCTGCCCGCTCGGTGGTCGCCCGCATCCTCGCCGATTCCTTCGCCGCCTGAGCGAGGCGCCTGCGCGCGGTCCCGGTCGCGCGCGGGTCGAGTCCATCCGACCCCGCCGCCGGGATATTTTGAAAGGAACCGGCGTTTGGGATTTAAAATCAACGTAAACCCTCTAGACAGCGCGGCATGAAGAAATGCCGCCGCCTGTCCGCCGTGGCCTTGGTTCTGGTCGTCGCCGCCGTGGCCGACTTCGTTCTCTTTGCCCAACTCGAGGAAGGCGCGCCGCTCCTGCTGCGCGCCTGGCGCCTTCTCCTCACCCTGGCGCTCGCCGTCTTCCTCGCCCTCGGAAAACGCACCGCCCGGACGATCGCCATCATCAACGGCTTCCTCGTGGCGCTGGCGACCATCGTCGCCCTCTCCCTGCTGCTCCTCGACGGCGGCTACGCGCGCATGCCGGGCCCGCTTCTCGGCTGGCTCGCGATCTCGATCCCCGTCTACGCGGCCGGCTCGGCCTTTCTCGTCTTTTCGGCCGGCGTCATCCGCGAGATCAGGCGCGCCGCCGGCAATCTCTGACCAGGCTCGGCGCGGGCGCGCCGCCCTATTCGATGCGGAACCCGAGCGCTTCGAGCTCGGCCAGCTGAAAGGGCGCGCTCGCGAACACTTCCTGGAGTTTTTCCCAGGCCGCCGCCCGGTCCGGCAGCTCGCACCGGGCCAACCCGTCCTCGGCGTCGTGCAGATAGATGCCCCACGGGCTGTCGGCGCTCGCCCGCGCCTGATAAAGCGACCCATGGAGGTAATTCCCCGGCAGCCCCGGATGCGGGCCCGTGCCCGGCGCCAGGAACAGCGTGTGCGCCGGATCCTGCGCCGCCGGCGCGCCGTGTCGCGCCCGGTGCAGCGTCTTTCGCGCCACCACCGCCGCCCGAGCCGCCTCGGCGGACGGCCGTTTCGCCGCCGGCAACGAAGCCACGTAGCGGGAAAAAATCTCCGCGTCCGGCTCCAGCGTTTCCGCCCCCGCCTTCCCCGTGGCGAACGCCTCGAGGTTGCGGGCGAAAAACAGCGGCGCCGCGGTCAGGGAGCGCGCCGTCACGTAGCCGTCCTTGTAATCGGCCGATGGATACACCTGATGCGACGCCCGCAGCCGGGCCAGCGCGTCGCGGTAGGTCGGCGTGTGCGGGACCGCCCCCGTCGGGCTGTGTTCGATCATGTCGAGAACCGTCTGCTCCAGCTGCGCCGCGAGGTCTTGGGACATAACCGAAGCCTGGCCGCCCGCGTCCCCGACACGAGCCGTATTCCGTCGCAGGCCAAGCGACGCGCCGATTATCGCAAGGACCGCCTCGGGGCGGCTGCCAGATGCCCCTTGGAATCCGCCCCGGGCGCGGCCAAGGTCCGGGCTCTTCGCCGCCGACCGAGCCTCCATGAAAATCAAAGCCAACGACGATCGCATCCGTTTCACCGCCGCCGCGCTGCTGCTGCTTTTCCGCGCGCGCCTCGCCCGCGGGGATGTCGGCGGGCTGGTCTCGGGCGCGCTCGAGGACTATCGCGACGACCTCGACGCCTTCAAAGCCTCCCACCCCAGGCGCGATCTCGAAGCCGCCCGCGACCCCGAGGCACTCGCCGCGCTCGTGAAGGATCCGCGCCGGCGAGAGCTTTACCTGCAACTGGTCGCCGCGGTCGACGTCGTGCTGGCGCGGATCCAGCGCAACAAGATCCAATTCAGCAGCCTCGCCGAACTGGACAACTACTTCGTCTCGAACCTTCGCCGCTTCGACTGAACGGGCGCCCTCCTCAGGCGCCGCCGCCGCCCGCTACGCCCGGACGGGTCATCGCCAGCGGGTCAAGCACCGCGTCGATCGCATCCGGGCGCATCAGCCCGCGCGCGAGGACGACCTCGCGCAAGGTCCGCCCCGTCGCGTGCGCCTCCTTCGCGACCGACGCCGCCACGTCATAGCCGATATGCGGATTCAAGGCCGTCGCCAGCGTCAGCGAGCGGTCGACGAGCTCACGACACCTCGTCGCGTCCGCCTCCAGACCCGCCACGCAGCCGTCCGCGAAACGGCGGGCCGCCGCCGCCGGCACGCGCACGGCCTCGTGCAGCGCGTGGGCGATCAGCGGCAGCGTCGCGTTGAGCTCGAAGTGGCCGGCGTTGCCGCAGGCCGCGACCATCGAGCAATACCCTTGGCCGTAGATGCAGGCCTGCGCGAGCATCTCGCTCATCACCGGATTCACCTTGCCCGGCATGATCGAGGAGCCCGGCTGCGTCGCCGGCAGACGCAGCTCGCCCAGCCCCGCCCGCGGCCCCGACCCCAGCAGCCGGATGTCGTTGGCGATCTTCATCAGGCCGGCCGCGATCGCGGCGAGCTGTCCCGCCGTCTCCACGGCGTCGTCGCGCGCCGCCTGCGCCTCGAAGTGGTTGCGCGCCTCGACGAACTCCAGCCCGGTTTCCGCCGACAAGATCCGCGCCACCGCCGCGCCGAAACGCGGGTCGCAATTGATACCCGTCCCCACCGCCGTGCCGCCAACCGCGAGCTCGCGCAGCGCGAACACCGCCCGATCCGTCCGCTCCAACGCCTTCTCCACCTGAGCCGCGTAGCCGGAAAATTCCTGCCCAAGCGTGAGCGGTGTCGCGTCCATGAGGTGCGTGCGGCCGATCTTGATGACCGGCCCGAATTCCCGCGCCTTCGCCGCCAGCTCCGCGTGCAAATGCTCCAGCGCCGGCCTCAGCTCCCGCGCCAGCGCAAGCGAGACGCTCACGTGCAGCGCCGTCGGGATGATGTCGTTCGAGGACTGGCCGAGATTGACGTCGTCGTTCGGATGCGCCGGACGCTTCGAACCCAGCGGCTCGCCCGCGAGCTGGCTCGCGCGGTTCGCGATCACCTCGTTCGCGTTCATGTGGGTCGAGGTGCCCGAGCCCGTCTGGAAAACATCCACCGGGAAATGCGCGTCCAGCCGCCCCTCGGCCATCTCGCGCGCCGCGCGACGGATCAAGGTCGCCTTCGCCGCGGGGAGCAGGCCCAGCTCCTCGTTCGCCTTGGCGCAAGCATGCTTCACCAATCCGAGCCCGTGGATGAACGCGGGGGGCAGAGGCATCCCGCTGATGGGGAAGTTCAAGACCGCCCGCCGGGTCGAGGCCCCGTAAAGCGCGTCGTCCGGCACCGGCAGTTCGCCCATCGAGTCGCGTTCGGTTCTCATCGGACACGCTGCGCGCCCCTGCGCCCATCGCAACTTTCCGGCGCCAGGCGCCCGCGCCGAATCGCCGGAAAATGTCACTTTCGCCCGCAAACGACGCTTTTTCGTCGTCGCGACGGCCCGCGTTTCGCACCGTCCGGGGCGATGTCGCAGACTTTCGCGCGCTCCGTCTTCCTCTTTACGCTGCTCTTTTTCGCCGCGTTTTTCTTCTGGCCGATCCTGCAGATCCTTCGCGGCGGTTTCATCGACGCCGACGGACACTTCACCCTGCGGACCTTCGGCGCCCTGCTGGCCGACCCGCTCTACCGCACCGGTCTGCTCAACTCCTTCTGGCTCGGCCTCGCGACCACGCTGCTCGCCTTCGCCATCGGCCTTCCCCTCGCCTTTCTCAGCGACCGTTTCCAATTCCCGGGCAAGGCCGCCCTCGCCTCGGTCGTGCTCGTGCCGATGATCCTGCCGCCCTTCGTCGGCGCCATCGGCATCAAACAGATCTTCGGCCAATACGGCGCGCTCAACGCCCTGCTTATCCAGCTCGGACTGCGCCCCGAAGGCTGGACCTTCGACTGGTTCGCCGTCGCGCCCTTCTGGGGCATCGCGCTCGTCAACGCCCTCACGCTCTACCCCATCGTCTACCTCAACTGCGCCGCCGCCCTCGCCAACGTCGACCCGGCCATGGAGGAGGCCGCGCAAAATCTAGGCTGCACCGGCTTCCGCCGTTTCCGCCGGGTGACGCTCCCGCTCATCAAGCCGGGTCTCTTCGCCGGCGGCACCATCGTCTTCATCGCCGCCTTCACCGAGCTCGGCGTGCCGCTCGTCTTCGACTACTCGCGCGTCGCCTCCGTCCAGATTTTCTACGGCTTGAAGGACATCGGCGGGAATCCCGCCCCCTACGCGCTCGTCACGCTCCTGCTCCTCAGCACCACCGCGCTCTACGCCCTCGGCAAGGGGCTCTTCGGCCGCCAGTCCTACGCGATGATGGCCAAGGCGTCCTCGACCGGCGGCGCCCGCCCGCTTCCGCTCGGCTCCGCCCTGCTCTGCACCGCGCTCTTCGGCGGCGTCACCGCCCTGGCCGTGCTGCCCCACGTCGGCGTCGTGCTCACCGCCTTCGCGAAGGATTGGTATGCCTCGATCCTGCCGCAGGGCTTTACCTTGGAGAATTTCGAGCTCGCCCTCGGACACCCGCTCACCGTCTCCGCGATCGGCAACTCGCTCAAATTCGCCGCCGCCAGCACCGTCGTGGACATCGTCCTCGGCATCGCCATCGCCTACGTCGTCGTCCGTTCGAAGCTGCCCTACCGCGGCCTCCTCGACATCCTCGCCATGCTTCCGCTCGCGGTGCCCGGCCTGGTCGTCGCCTTCGGCTACCTCGCGATGAGCCAGGAGGGTCGCGCCTTCGCCTTCCTCAACCCGGTGGAAAACCCGACCCTGCTCCTCATCATCGCCTACTCCGTCCGCCGCCTGCCCTACGTCGTGCGCTCCGCCGTCGCGGGTTTCCAGCAGACCAGCGAGACGCTCGAGGAGGCCGCGCAGAACCTAGGCTGCCCGCCGCTCAAGGCCCTCGCCAAGGTCACGCTGCCGCTGATCGCCGCCAACCTCATCGCCGGCGGCCTGCTCGCCTTCGCCTTCGCCATGCTCGAGGTGTCCGACTCGCTCATCCTCGCGCAGAAACAGGCCTTCTACCCGATCACCAAGGCGATCCTGGAACTCTTCCAACTGCTCGGCGACGGCCAGTTCATCGCCAGCGCCCTCGGGGTCTGGGCCATGAGCTTCCTCGGCATCTGCATCGTCGGCCTGAGCATCGTCCTGGGCAAAAAGATGGGCGCGATCTTCCGCGTCTGAGCCGGCCCAAAACCAAAACCCCGGCCAAAACGGCCGGGGCGCGGTCGGCGCGAAACACGCGGACGCGTCACTTCTCGCAGTGGTCGCAGTGGTCCTTGCAACCGGGGACCTTTTCCATGTCGCACTTCACCGTGCGGGTGAAGCGACCGTGGGTGACGGACATCGTGGCGCAGCCGTCCTTGTCGGCCTTCATCTCCGACTTCTCGGCGGGAGCCGCGGGAACGGCGGAACGCGACTTGGTGTAACGCGGGGCGGCGCCGGCAAAGGCGGCCGAGGCCAACGAGAACGCGGTGAACGAGACCAGGGACAAACGCAGGGCTTTCATGGCAGGGATTTCGTGGGATCTTGATCGGCGGCGGGCGGGATGCCCTCGTCTTTCCGTCCATTGATACGCGTGAAAGGATCGGTCCCCTCGCGTTTTTTCATCTCGCCCGCGAGACCGTCGCCGCATCCGCCCGATCCAAGGGGCTCGATTTCCCCGCCCGACAAGACCGCCCCGGCTCAGGCCGCGCCCGCCAGAATCCGCTGATAAACGACCACATCGAGACGCCGGCCGAACTTGTGGCCGACCTGGCGCCACGTGCCCGCGAGCTCGAAACCCTCCGCCCGGTGCAGCGCCACGCTCGCCGCGTTCTCCGCGTCGATCACGCCCATCAGCACGTGCAGGCCCCGCGCCCGCGCCGCGTCCACGATCGCCCGGAGCAGACATTTTCCCAATCCGCGGCCCTGCTGATCACCGCGCACGTAGACGGAGTGCTCCGCCGTCGGCGCGAACCCGGGCTGCGGCCGGAAGGGCCCGCAAGTCGAGAAACCCAGCAAGGCGCCGCTCTCGTCAAACGCCCCGATCACCGGCCAGCCGCCGCGCTCCTTCGCGTCGAACCAGCCTTCCATGAACTCCGGCGTGCGCGGCTCGTATTCGTAGAGCGCGGTCGTGTGCAGGATCGCGTGGTTGAAGAGCGCGAGGATTTCCGGCGCGTGCGCGCGGGAACAGGGGGCGAGACGAACGGGAAGACTCACGCCTTCGAGCCTAGCTTCGCCCGGAAAAAGGCGAGCGTGCGTTCCCAGGAAAGCTTCGCCGCCGCCTCGTCGTAGCGCGGCGTCGTGTCGTTGTGAAACCCGTGGTTCACCCCCGGGTAGATGTGGGCCTCGTGGGAAACGCCGGCCTCTTTCAACGCCGCCTCGTAGGCCGGCCAGCCGGCGTTCACCCGCGTGTCGAGCTCGGCGTAGTGGATCAGCAGCGCGCCCTTGATCTTCTTCACCTCCTCCGCCGGCGGCTGGCCGCCGTAATAGGGCGCGGCCGCCTTCACCAGGTCGGGCAAGCGCCAGGCGAGCGTGTTGCCCACATAGCCGCCAAAGCAGAATCCCACGACGCCGAGCGCCCCGGACGACGCCTCGTGCGCATGCAGAAACTTCGCCGCCGCCACGAAGTCCTCCACGATCTTCTCGCGCGTCAGCTTCTGTTGCATGACACGCCCCTCGTCGTCCGTGCCGGGGTAACCGCCGAGTGAATACAGCGCGTCGGGGGCGAAGGCCAGGAAGCCCTCCGCCGCCAGCCGGCGCGCCACATCCTCGACGTAGGGGTTGAGCCCGCGGTTCTCGTGCGCCACCAGCACTGCCGGCCGCTTCGTCGCCGCGCCCGCCGGCTTGGCCAGCAAACCGCGCCCCTCGCCATGGCCTTCCGGAGAGGGAAACTTCACATACTCCGAGACGACGCGCGGATCGTCTTTCGGCACCTGAGCGGCCAGCGCGTAGCGCGGGCTCAACAGCTCCAGCAAGGCCGCCGCCGTGAGACCGCCGACCGCGAATTTCGCCGCGCGCTCCAGAAACGCGCGCCGATCGATCCGCCCGTGCGCATAGTAGTCGTAGAGGTCGATCAACTCCTGGTCGAAGTCGCGCGCCGTGAGACGCGGTTGCGAGGATTCCGGGGTGCTCATGGGTGGATGGGGGCGAAGTTTTTCAGACGCCGCCCGAAGGCAACCGGTTGCGCCCTTTCGATTCCTGCCCGCCCGCGTATCCCGAGAAAAAGCCGACAAGCTCCCGACGGAGTCATGGCCACAAACGGCGCAAAACGAGCAAAACGAAGTTCTCCTTTTGGGATTTCTGCGCCTTTTGTGATCTTCCCTCCACGCGCATCCGCGTGATTCGCGTCCAAAAATCCCGATGCTCCTCCTGCTTCTCGTCTCCGTCCTCTGGGCCTTTTCGCCGGGTCTCATCAAGCACTTCCTCGGCGATCTGCCCTCCCCCGCGGTGGCCACGCTGCGGCTCGGCGTCACCTTTCTGGTTTTCGCCCCCTTCCTCCGCTTCCGCCTTCTCGCCGCGTCCACGACCGCGTGGCTCGCCGGCATCGGCGCGATCCAGTTCGGGCTCATGTATCTGCTCTACCTCCAGGCCTACCAGCATCTGCAAGGGCACGAGGTCTATCTCTTCACCATTCTGACACCGCTCTACGTCGTGCTCCTCGACTCGGCGATCGACAACAAACTCGCTCCGCGCCACGCCGTCGCCGCCTTGGTCTCCGTGCTGGGCGCCGGACTCATCCTCTCGAGAAGCGTCGGCACCGCCAACGTCATGACCGGCTTCCTCCTCGTTCAAGGCGCCAACCTCTGCTTCGCCGCCGGGCAGGTCGCCTACAAGCGCACCCGTCCCGCCCTGGCCAAGAAGGCCAACGACGCGCAACTTTTCGCCTGGCTGGCCCTCGGCGGCTTCGTCGCCACCGCGCTCGTCGCCGCGCCCTTTACCAAGTGGTCCGCCTTCGCGCCCACGAACACGCAGTGGCTCGTCCTCGCCTTCCTCGGCGCCGTCGCCAGCGGCGCGGGCTTCTTCCTCTGGAACCGCGGCCTGGCCCAGGTCAACGCCGGCACGCTCGCCGTGCTCAACAACGCGAAGATCCCCCTCGGCGTGGCCGTTTCGCTACTCGTGTTTCACGAGCCCACGCATCTGCCGCGCCTGCTCGGCAGCCTCGCGCTCCTTGCGCTCGCCGTCTGGATCGCGGAGTCCGGCAAGCCCGCCAAAGACGCCGCCTAGGGCCACTTCGTTAACCTCTTGTGGAGGGCGGGGCGCCGTCCCCGCCTCGAAGATCCTGCGGACTCTGAAAAGCGGACGCAGCGTTCCGCTCGCCATCGGCCCCCCTTCGCGTCCCGGAATCGTAACGGGGGATGTTAAACCTCGACCCGCGGCGCGAAGAACCTCAGCGCCGCGCGCGGATCCCGCCCTTCATGCCGGGTGAGGGCGTGCAGCGAATACGCCGTCGCCAGCCTCGCCGTTTCCGCGAGCGACAATCCGCGCAGCCTCGCCGCGACCAAGCCGGCCACCATCGCGTCCCCCGCGCCCACCGTGCTGCGGACTTCGATCGTAGGAGGCCGGGCCGCCACGACCTGCTCCGCCGTCACGAACACCGCCCCGGCCGCACCGCGCGACACCGCCACCAGTCTCACGCCGTTGGCAGCAACAATCGTCTTAGCCGCCTCGATCACCGCCGTCTCATCGGGCAAGGCCCGCCCGACCAGCGCCTCGAGTTCATGCGTGTTGGGTTTGATGATATCCGGCCCGGCGGCCAGCGCCGCGTCCAAGGCCGCCCCGCTCGTGTCGAGCGCCACCCGCACGCCGCGCGCGTGCAGCCGCCGGATCGCCTGCGCATAAAAATCGGCCGGCACCCCGGGCGGCAGGCTGCCCGCCAAAACGCCCCAGGGCGCCGCGAGCGCGTCGAGTTGCCGCAGCACGGCCTCCGTATCCGCCGGCGCGGGCGCCAAGCCAGGGAAATTAAGGTCCGTCGTCTCGCCCCGCGTGGAATCGACGATCTTGAGTCCGGTTCGCGTGGCGCCGGGCAAACGCCGGCAACGGTCGTCCACGCCGAGCCCCGCAAAGTGGGCGGCGAAGATCGCGTCGTTGTCGCGGCCGAGAAAACCCAGCGCCGCCACCCGGTGGCCCTGCTCCGCCAGCGCGGAGGCGACGTTCACTCCCTTGCCGCCGGCCCGGTCGCCGACGAACTCGGCGCGATTCACCGCCCCTCGCGAGAAACCCGCGACCGTGATCGTGCGGTCGATCGCCGGATTCAGCGTCACCGTGGCGGCGTCGATGGCTGTGGCTTCGGCGGGGATCATCGGTGCCGGGGACAAAAACCCGGAGCGCGGCCCCTGTCCATCCACGCGCGGGAGAAGAAAAACAAAAAGCCCGCCGAGAAACCGGCGGGCTTTTTGTCGGGGATCCCGGGGAGTCGCCCCCGGGACCGCTTTAAACGCATCGCGCTTTAGCCAAAGATCTCGTCCGCCTTGAAGAAGCGGGCGATCTCGATCTTGCCGTTCTCCTCGCTGTCGGAGGCGTGGACGACGTTCTTCATCATCTCGGTGCCGAAATCGCCGCGGATCGTGCCCTTGGCGGCCTTGCGGGAATCGGTCGGGCCGAGGAGCTCGCGGACCTTCGCGACGACATTGTCGCCCTTGAGGGCGAGGATGACGACGGGACGGGAGCTCATGAAGCCCTCGATCTCGGGATAGAAGGGCTTGTCGGCCACGTGGGCGTAGTGCTCGCGCAGCTGGGCCGAGGTGAGACGGGCCATCTTGCAGCCGATGATCTCGAAACCGGCTTTTTCAAAGCGGTCCACAACGTTGCCGACGTGCTTCTGCTCCATGCAGTCGGGCTTACAGATGATGAGGGATTTCTGCATAAAAGAGGTTAAAATTGATACGGCCACCCCGCCGATGGGAAGCCCCTTTTTGCACAGCTTGGCGCACCACGCATCCGTTGTCCCTCGCGTGCGAGCCCTGTTTTGGCCCCGGACGGAACCCGGGGGCGGACAGGTCGGCCCGATCAAGAGCGTCCTTGCGCCGCCCGCTCGCCGCGACCATCCCCGCACCGGCGCATGATCCCTTTCACCACGATTCTCACCCACCCCGGCTCCGCGCATAAGGACGAGTTCATCGCCTGCTGCCTCCTGCTCTCCACGCACCCGACGCCCGTGCTTCGGCGCGAGCCGACGGAGGCGGACCTAGCGGATCCGTCGGTGGCCGTGGTCGATGTCGGCCACCGGCACGAGCCCTCGCTCAACAATTTCGACCACCACCAGCTCCCCCGCGACCAGCGGCCGACCTGCTCGATCTCGCTCATCCTGGAACAGCTCGGGCTCTACGCCGACGCGCGCGAATTCTGCGACTGGCTCGAAACCGCCGAGTGGTTCGATTCCCGCGGGCCCAACGACACCGCGCGTTGGCTCGGCGCGGACCGCGAGCTGGTCAACAAGCTCCACTCGCCCGTGGACGGCGCCCTCCTCCGCGTCTTCTCCCAAAGTGCGCGCCTCGCTCCGGGCGACGCCCTTTGGGAAATCATGCGCTTGGTCGGCGACGACATCCTGGGCTATCTCCGCAATCTCCGCACGCGGCTCGACTTCATCGACCGACACGCGGAGCGCTGGAGCGTGGATCCGGTCGCGGACTCGGGCGCGGCCGCTCACGAGGTGCTGTTTCTCCCCCGCACCGATCCGATGCCGGACGACGCCTCCGCGGGCGTGGACCGCTACGTGGCCCGCCAAGGACTCGTGGGACGCATCATCGGCACCATCACGCCGGACCGCCGCGGCGAGGGCTACGGTTTGTCGCGTTTCCGCGATCACCCGCGCCTCGACTTCACGCGGATCCAGGCCGAGCCGGACGTGCGTTTCGTGCACGCAAGCGGGTTCGTGGCGAAGACCAGCGCCACCGAGCCGCAACGCCTTCGCACTCTCTTGCAACGCGCGCTCGTCGACTGATCGGCCGCGCAAAAGACCGCCCCGCTTCGCGCCAAGCTCCCCTCGCCTCATGAGCCCGGAACTCATCGCACACAGCGAATGCCTCGTTCGCAGCCTCAAACACTGGACCGGCCGCGACCTGGCTCCCGGGGTGGCCGATCCGCGCGAGCGCGCCCGGCTCCTGATGGATGCGCCCTACGTCCTCGTCTCGCACGGCGCCGAGGCGGACCCGATCCTCGACTACGGCAACCACGCCGCGCTCCGGCTTTGGGACACCACGTGGGACGAACTCACGCGCATGCCCTCTCGGCTCACCGCCGAGGCGCCGAACCGCGAGGAACGCGCCCGTCTTCTCGAACGCGTCACGCGCGACGGGTATATCGCCGACTACTCCGGCGTCCGCATCAGTCGCGCCGGACGTCGTTTTCAGATCGCGGGCGCGACCGTCTGGAACCTGCTGACGCCCGCGAACCAGCCCTGCGGCCAGGCCGCGATGTTCGACCGCTGGACCTTCCTCGATTGAGACCCGCAAGACGGCTCCGCCCGTGATTGCCGTGGGAACGCCACCGGCGGCGTGTTCGGGAATACGTTACGAAAAAGGCCCGGCCGCAAAGGCCGGGCCGGACGGCGAAAGGCCGCTCAGTTTTTGAGGATCTGGATGAAGGTGTCGGGCGGGATGTTCACCTTGCCGATCATCTTCATCTTCTTTTTGCCCTCTTTCTGCTTATCGAGGAGCTTGCGCTTGCGGGAGATGTCGCCGCCGTAGCACTTCGCCGTCACGTCCTTGCGCATTTCCTTCACGTTGTCGCGGGCGATGATCTTGCCGCCGATCGCGGCCTGGATCGCGACCTTGAACATCTGGGGCGGGATGATCTCGGCGAGCTTTTCGCACAAGACGCGGCCTTTGCCCTCGGCCTTTTCGCGGTGGACGATGCTGGAGAACGCGTCGACAGGGTCGCCGTTGATCATGATGTCCATCTTCACGAGGTCGCTCTGGACATACTCGCCGAGCTCGTAGTCCATCGAGCCGTAGCCGTGGGTGATGGATTTGAGGCGGTCGTTGAAATCGACGAGGATCTCGTTGAGCGGGAGGATGCAGCTCAACATGACGCGGGTGGCGTCGAGCGTGTCGGTGTGGTCGCATACGCCGCGCTTTTCCATGATGAGGGCGAGGATGTCGCCCATCGCGTCGTTCGGGATGTGGATGGCCGCCTTGATCGTGGGCTCGCTGATATACTCGATGGTCCCGGGGTCGGGCAGGTTGACCGGGTTGTCGACCTCGATCTCGTCGCCACCGTGGGGCTTCACCTTGTATACGACGGACGGATACGTGGAGATGATCTCGACGTCGTGCTCGCGGCGCACGCGCTCCTGGATGATCTCCATGTGGAGGAGGCCGAGGAAGCCGCAGCGGAAGCCAAAGCCGAGCGCGACCGAGCTCTCGGAGGAGTAGAGGAAGGCGGCGTCGTTGAGGCGCAGGCGGCCAAGGGCGGCCTTGAGTTTTTCGTAGTCGGACGACTCGAGGGGATAGAGACCGCAAAACACCATCGGGCGGACCTCTTTGTAACCGGGCAACATCTCGGCGGCGGGCTGGCGCGCGAGGGTGAGCGTGTCGCCGATCTTGATATCGGTCGTGTCCTTGATGTTGGAGATGACGTAGCCGACATCGCCGGCGTCGAGGGTGGGGACCTTGGTCATCTTCGGGGTGAAGACGCCGACCTCCTTGATTTCGGACTTCTGGGCGTTGCTCATGAGCAACATCTGGTCGCCGGCCTTGACCGAGCCGGAGAACACGCGGGCGTAGGTGATGACGCCGCGGTAGCTGTCGTAGAGGGAGTCGAAAACGAGGGCGCGGGTGGCGGGGTTGTGGGTCCAGCGCGGCGGCGGGATGCGGGCGACGACGGCCTCAAGGATGTCCTGGATGCCGATGCCGGATTTGCCGGAGGCGAGGATGGCCTCCTCGGCGGGGATGGTGAGGATGTCTTCGAGCTGCTTCATGCAGAGCTCGAGGTTGGCCGAGGGGAGGTCGATCTTGTTGATGACCGGGATGATTTTCAGACCCTGAGCGGTGGCGAGGTGGGCGTTGGCCACGGTCTGGGCCTCGACGCCCTGGGCGGCGTCGATGAGAAGGACGGCGCCCTCGCAGGCGGCGAGCGAGCGGGAGACCTCGTAGGCGAAGTCGACGTGGCCCGGGGTGTCCATCAGGTTGATCTTATACGCGTGGCCGTCCTTCGCGTGGTAAGTCATCGTCACCGGGTGCGACTTGATCGTGATGCCGCGCTCCTTCTCGAGGTCCATCGCGTCGAGGTGCTGGTCGGTGAGGACGCGCTGCTCGACCGTGTTCGTGTATTCCAGCAAGCGATCCGACAAGGTGGTCTTGCCGTGGTCGACGTGGGCGATGATGCAGAAATTACGGGTGAGCGAGGAGTCCATGCGTGCGGGTGCGGAGGCGCGACGGGCGCGCGGAATCGGTCACGGTGCGGAGCGCGGCGGGCCGTTTCAAGCCGCCAGATTGAAAAAAGCCCCGGGCGTCTCCGACCTCGGAAACCGAAGCAGGCGAAAACCCAAAGCGACTCGAAAGCCCGGAGCGGACGCCTTTGCATGAGAATAAACAACGCCGCCCGCCGCTTTTGCTTACCAATGGCTTAAGTCACCGCCCGATAAAACAGACGCGAGCGCGCTTTCGGAAGGAACCGCATCGCGCCCGACCGCGATGGCCCGGTGCGGGCGACGCTTGAGCAAACACCGGGGACCGGAGCCGTGATGCAGGAAAAAGGCGTCGGGATCTGGTGACGGAAGCCGACCCTGCGCGGTTCCATCGCGCGGCTCAGGCCGCGTTCGCGGCGGCGCGGTCGGTCGGCAGGGGAATCTCGATGCGGATGCGCGTGCCCAAGCCCAGCTGGGAACTGATTCGGAAGCGCCCCCCGAACTCGAGGGTCAAGAGCACCGCTTTGGTCAGGCCGTAGCCGCCACCCATCGTGCGGATATTAAGGACGTTGCGACCGCGTCGGCCAAACTGGCAGACCTCCTCGAGCTGATCCTGAGGGATGCCGATGCCACAGTCCTGCACGGAGAAAAAAATCCGGTCGTCGGTCTCCACCAAACCGGCGCTGATCGTTCCGCCCGGCGCGCTGTATTTACGGGCGTTGGCCAGGAGATCACGGATGACGTCGCGAAACGCGGCGGGCAGAAACACGGTCGAACCAGTGGGGCTCTCGATCTGGAAATCGAGGTAGTAGTCGCCGTCCTCCTTCAACGCGAAATTGTGGCGGATGTGATAGCGGCCTCCGCTGTTCTTTTCGATCGCCCCGAAAACCCCGCGCATGTCGGCGCGAAGTTCGGCGACGGAAAAGTCCACCCACGCGGCCGGGTTTTCAAAACGCTCGAGACTCTCCAGCGCCCGGGCGGCGAACACATCCAGCGTGCTGTGCACCGATTCGATGGACCGGCGCCGCGCCTCGATCATCGACGCCTCGGGATAGGCCGCGCAGGCGGCGTCCACGGCGCTCCGGATCTCGGCGATGCAGGCCGGAGCGCGCTTGAGTTCCGCCACGCAAAGGCGCGGTTCGGACAAGAGAGAGCGGATTCGCGCACAATGATCAATGGAGGCCTGGAACAGGCCCGTGTCCTCGGCGATCTGGTCGCCCAGCAACTGGAGACGCCCATGCAGGATGTTCAGGATCACGAGGATGGAGTGCATCTCGAGAAGCGAACGCTCGCCGGCCGAAAGCGGCGGCAGGGATTTGATCTCCAAGTCCGGACCCATGCTTGACGATTTATTTACATGTGGAGGCGTCTCGCTTGTCCACGCCGAAAAGAGGTTTCCACCCCTTGGCCGGGGTCAAAACCCCACAAATCAAACTGTCCACCGATCCTCGTCCCACGCCTCCGCGAGAAGAGGGCGCGGATGCGCGGGGCGAGGAGCGCGAAGCGCGGCCGATCAGGCCGCGCAATCGGCGAACTCGCTCAGGCTGCGCACCTGCCAGGCCTTGTCGGTGCGCTTGGCAAGGCCGGCGAGGACGCCGCCCGGCCCGAGCTCGAGGAAGTGGACCGCGGCGGGACCGCCCGCGGTGGCGACGGCGGAGCGCATGCAATCTTCCCAAAGCACCGAGGAAACGACCTGTTTCACCAAGGCCGCCTTGATCGCGGCGGGCTCGAAGACGGCCTGGCCGGTGGTGTTGGTGAAGACGGTGAACTTCGGCGCGGCGAAAGGCACGGTGTCGAGGAAGGCGGCGAAGGCGGCGCGGGCCGGCTCCATCAGGCGCGAGTGGTAGGCACCGGCGACGTTGAGCGGGATGACCTTCTTGATGCCGAGGTCCTTGGCGCCGGCGACGGCGGCGTCGACCTTGGCCTTGTCGCCGGAGACGATGATCTGGCCGGGCGCGTTGAAATTCGCGGCCTCGATGTCGAAGGCGGCGCATAGCTCCGCGACCTTCGCGCGCTCCTCGCCGATGATGGCGGCCATGCCGCCGAGCGACTGCTCGCAGGCGACCTGCATGAGGCGGCCGCGCTCGGCCACGACGCGAAGGCCGGTGGCGAAATCAAAGACGCCGGCCGCGGTGTAGGCGGTGACCTCGCCGAGCGAAAGACCGAGCGCCATCGAGACATCGTTCAGCTTGCCCTGCTCCTGGAGAATCGCGTGGAGGGCCATGCCGTGGACGAAGAGCGCGGGCTGGCAGACCTTGGTCTGGGTGAGCTCGGTGTCCGGGCCCTCGAAGGCGATCTTGGTGAGGCTCCAGCCGAGCACGCGATCCGCCTCGTCGAAAAGCGCGCGAGCGGTCGCGGAGTTCTCGTAGAGCGACTTGCCCATGCCGACTTTTTGGGCGCCTTGACCGGCGAAGAGGAGAGCGGTGGCCATAAGTAAAACGCGAAGCGCTAAGGCCCCCCGGCGGCGAAACCAAGGCAGAAAAAAAGCCGGGCCCGGCCGGACGCGGCTTTGCCAAAAAACGCGGCGGACGGGAACCCGGCCGGCCCTCGTTCAGGTTTTCATGAAGATGCCCTTGAGGTTCATCTCCAGCGCCTGCGGGTTCGGCGAGAAACGCAGTCCGTCGGCCTTGCTGATCTTGCCCGCCTTGATGAGGCGGTAGAGGTCGCGGTTGAAGGAAAAGGTCCCGGTGTCGGCGCCGGTGTCGAGCAGGCCCTGGACCTTCTCGTTTTGGCCTTCGAGGATCAGGTTTCGCACCGTGGTGTCGGCGGCGAGGATCTCGTTGGCCGGCACGCGGCCGCCACCCTCGAGCGCGGGAACGAGCTTCTGGCAAATGAAGCCGCGCAGCGAGCTGGCGATCTGGCGACGCGCGAGAAGCTGTTGCTCGGGCGGGAAGAACTCGAAAAGACGCGTCAAGGCCTGCGACACCGTGCCGGCATGCATCGTGGAAAGCACGAGGTGGCCGGTCTCGGCGGCGGAGATCGCGGTCTCGAAGGTTTCGCGGTCGCGCATCTCGCCGATCAGGATGATGTCGGGGTTTTGCCGCAGCACCGCCTTGATCGCCAATTCGAAGTTCGGCACGTCGAGGCCGATCTCGCGCTGCTGGAAGACCGACTTGTCGTCCTGAAAGGTGAACTCGATCGGGTCCTCGAGCGTGATGATATGGCGGTCGAGGTTCTGGTTAATCCAGTTCAACATCGCGGCCATGGTCGAGCTCTTGCCCGAGCCGGTCGCGCCGCAGACGAGCAGGATGCCGTCCTTGGCCTTCGCGAGGCGGAGAATGGCCTCCGGGTCGAGCTGAAGATGCTCAAAGGTCGGCGCCTGGCTCTTGATGTGACGGAAGACGAGACTGACCTGCCCGCGCTGATGGAAGGCATTGACGCGAAAGCGCCCGACGTCGGCGGAGAAATAGGCGAAATCAACCTGCCCGTAGTCGATCCAGAGCTGAGCGAAGACCTTCGGCACGTGCTCGTTCACGAAAGCCTCGGCCTCGACGTCGAGGATCGGGTCCATGTCGACGGGTTTGAGACGCCCCGCGAGGCGCACGTAGCCCGGTTTGCCGGCCTTGATCACGATGTCGCTCGCTCCGGAATCGACGGCGAGTTTTAGCAGGTCGTTGAAAAGCTCGGTATGCGGAGTGGGCATGCGGTTAAACGAAACGGGGAATAGGGTTGCGCCGGGAGTATTTCACCATGCCATCCCGCGCAAGGTATCGTTTTACAACTTAGCATGAAAAAGCGCCCCCTCACCGGCACCATCACCGCCCTCGTCACGCCCTTCCGCAAGCAGGCCGTCGCCTTCGACGACTTCGCCAAGCTGATCGAGGCCCAGATCAAAGGCGGCATCGACGGCATCGTGCCCGTCGGCACCACCGGCGAGTCCCCCACCCTTTCGCATGACGAACACATGGAGGTGATCGGCGCCGCCGTCGCCGCCGCGCGCGGCCGCGTGCCCGTGATCGCCGGCACCGGCTCCAACTCCACCGCCGAGGCGGTCGAGCTCACCTCCCTGGCCACCGAGGCCGGCGCCGACGCCGTGCTCGTGGTCGCCCCCTATTACAACAAGCCCTCGCAGGAAGGCGTGTTCGGCTACTTCTCCGCCGTCGCCGAGGCCACCGACAAACCCGTCATCCTCTACTCCATACCCGGCCGCTGCGGCATCGAGATCAGCGTGGGCGTTGTCGAGCGCCTGCGCGCCAAGTATCCGCACGTTCGCTACATCAAAGAGGCCGGCGGCTCCGTCGACCGCGTCGACCAGCTCAAGAACGCTCTCGGCAACGACATCGTCGTGCTCAGCGGCGACGACTCCCTCACCCTGCCCTTCATGGCCGTCGGCGCCGAGGGCGTGATCAGCGTCGCCTCCAACCTCCTGCCCAAGCAGGTCGTCGGCCTGGTCGACGCCGCCCTAGCCGGCGACTTCGCCAAGGCCCGCGCCGCGCACCGCAAGCTCTACCCGGTCTTCAAGTCGCTCTTCCTCGAGCCGAATCCCGTGCCGGTGAAGTTCGCCATGCAGCGTGCCGGCTTGATCGGCTCCGCCGAGGTCCGCCCTCCGCTCAGCGGCATGACCAAACCCGCCACCGACGCCCTCCTAGCCGCCCTAGCCGGACTCGAAGGCAAGAAGTCCAAGAAGTAAACCCGCGCCCGCCTCGCGACATCTCTCGCCACACATGTCCCTCAAGATCGCCATCGTCGGAGCCAAGGGCCGCATGGGCCAGGCCAACCTCGCCGCCGCCAAGGAAGCCGGCGCCGCCGTCGTCGCCGCCCTCGACCAGGGCGATGATCTCTCCGCCGGCATCGCCGCGGCCGACGTCGTCATCGACTTCAGCTTCCACGCCACCACCGCAGAGGTCATCCGCCTCTGCGCGCAGCACGGCAAGGCCCTCGTCATCGGCACCACCGGCCACCCCGCCGAGGAGAAAAAGCACCTCCTCGCCGATGCCGCGAAGATCCGCTGCGTCTGGTCGGGCAACTACTCCGTCGGCGTGAACCTCCTCTTCGCGCTCACCCGTCGCGCCGCCGCCGTGCTGGGCGACGACTACGACGCCGAGGTCGTGGAGATGCACCACCGCTTCAAGAAGGACGCGCCCAGCGGCACCGCCGCCCGCCTGCTCGAGATCATCCTCGAGGAGCGCAAGCTCGGCGCCGAGGCCCTGCGCCACGGCCGCGAGGGCATCACCGGCGAGCGAACCAAGACCGAGGTCGGCATCCACGCCCTCCGCGGCGGCGACGTCGTCGGCGACCACACCGTCATGTTCGCCGCCCTAGGCGAGCGCGTGGAGCTGACCCACAAGGCCTCCGACCGCGGCATCTTCGCCCGCGGCGCCGTCCGCGCCGCCGCCTGGCTCGTGGGTCAGAAGCCCGGCGTCTACGACATGCAGGACGTGCTCGGGCTGAAGTAATCCGACCACGCCGCGCCTCGCGTTCCTCGCCGCCATGATCACCAGCATCCAGGGCCTCCTCACCGAATGCACGCCGCTGCGCGCGATCATCGAGATCGGCGGCTTCGGCTACGAGGTGAACATCCCCATCACCACCGCGGAAAAACTCCCCGCGCCCGGCGCGACGGTGAAGCTCCACACGCTGGTGATCTACCGCGAGGACGCCCAGACGCTCTACGGCTTCGCCACGCCGGCCGACCGGGACTTCTTTCGCATGATGATCGAGACCGTCTCGGGCGTGGGCCCGAAACTCGCGCTCACGATCATGAGCCGCATGTCGCTCCCGGTCCTCGAGGCGGCGATCCGCGATGGCGACGTCGCGGGCCTCTCCAAATGCCCGGGCATCGGCAAAAAGACCGCCGAGCGCCTCGTCGTGGAGCTTCGCGCCAAGGTCGGCGCCAGCGGCTCCGGCTCGCCCGTCGCCGGCGTCCCCGAGACAGCCGCCGGCGGCGCGCCCGCCTCTCTCTCCGGCAACACGATCTTTCGCGACGCCGTGCTCGCCTTGGGCTCCCTCGGCTACAAGCCCGCGGACGCCGACGCCGCCGTGCGCCGCGCCCAGGTGGCGCTCGGCGCCGACGCCACCACCGAGAAGCTGGTCAAGCGCGCGCTGGCGGGCTGACCTGTTTTGGACCATGTCCGCCGGTTTGGAAACGACGCGGACGGCGCCGCGCGGGTCGGTGGCGATGATACGGACTTTTTGGTGGCGCACGCGTTCGAGCTCGCCGCCGCCGCGCACATAGCGAGTCACGCTGAGGTCGGTCTCGCCCGCGACGACGTGATGATTGGTGACGACGTAGCCGTCGGGGTGGATGATGAAGCCGGATCCGAGTCCGGTCGGCGACTGGGCGAGCACGACGGCTTCGCCGACCCTCTCAACGTGGGCCTGCACGGGCAGCAAAGGCGGGTTGACTACCGGGCGGAAAACCCGGCCCGCCTTCTCGAGCAAGGCAACCGCGTCAAGCGGACGAAAGCCCGGATTCACTCCGGCGCGCGCGGCAAACTTTGCGCAGGCCGTTCCGCCCAGGGAAACGGCCCGTGGGAATTATCGACCCGTCACCTCGCGGTGGCCAGCGCGGCGGCGTAGGCCTGGACGCCGGCGGCGAGCGCCTCGGCGATATCGCCGCGGTAGGCCTCGGTGTTGAGCTTGCGCGCTTCGGCGTCGTTGGAGAGGTAGCCGGCCTCGACGAGCACCGCCGGGCAATCCACGAGGCGCAGCACGGCGAAACGCGCGTGTTTGTAGCCACGATCCTCGGTCTTCAACTTGCCAAGAAGCTGGCGGTGCATCTGCGCGCCCAGCACCGCGCTCCACCCGTCGTGACGGTTGCCGATCTGCTCCACCTTGTCCTCGGGAGAAGGCAGCTGCGACGAGGTCGAGCGCTGGTAACGCGGGGTGAGCACGTAGGTCTCGGTGCCGCGCACGGCGGGATTGTTCGCGACGGAGTTGAAGTGGATGCTGACGAAGAGGTCGGCCTTGGCCTTGTTGGCCAGCTCGGCCCGGTCGGGCAGCGCGACGAAGCGATCATCGGTGCGGGTGAGGACGACTTTCCAGCCCGATTCGGCGAGCATCCGCTGAAGCCGCTTCGCGACATCGAGCGTGAAGTTTTTTTCGTCGAGCTTGCCCGCCTTGTTTTGCGTGCCGGTGTCGGTGCCGCCGTGCCCGGGGTCGATCACGATGGTGCGCAAGGGACGCGGCGCCAGCTGCGAGGGCCGCAGGATCGGCCCGATGAAACGATCCAGATCGGTGCCGGCGACATACACGCCTCCCCTGTAAGCCGTCACCGGCTCGCCGAGAAACACGCGCATGCCGTTGAGCGTCGCCTCGCGCGACTCCACCTCGAGGACGACACGGCCGGAGGCGGAGCCCAGGGTGAGTGTCTTCTTCTCCGCGTCGTAGGCGGCCTTGTAGCCGAGCCGGGCGAACCACGCCCGGGCCTCCGTGTAGGCGACGCCCTTGATCTTGACGGTCGACGGCGCGGATTCGCGAGACGCGGGCCGGTTGGCGGCGAGCGAGACGGAAGCCGCGACGGCGGAGGAGCCGGGACCAAAGGCGGAGGCGGCGAGCCCGCACAGGAATAGTCCGGCAAAAAGGGAGCGAACGCGGGGCATGGGGCGGAAAAAAGCCGCGCCCCGGGGAGAAGGGACGCGGCGGAAATGTTGTTCGGGGATGGCGCGAGGCACGAACGCGGGACGCCGGGCTCAGTCCTGGTCGTCGTCGTGGTCGTCCTTGCCGGAATCGTCGATCGCCTGCTCGTCGGCGTGAAGCGTGTATTTGCGCTTACGTTTGTTGGCCGGATAGGGCGTGAGCATCACGTTGATCTGCTTGCCCATGAGCTTGGGCTCGGCATCGGGGTGGCCCATTCCGGAAAGCTCCTCGAGGGCGCGCTTCATGACATTGAAGCCGATCTCGGTGTGGGCCATTTCGCGGCCGCGGAACTTCAGGCGAAGCTTCACCTTGTTGCCATGGTCGAGGAACTCCTCGGCGTGACGGATCTTGGTGAGAAAATCGTTCTGCTCGATGCGAGGGGTGAATTCGACCTCCTTGAGCTTGCTCGCCGTCGATTTGGCGTGGCTGCTCTTCTTCTGCTCCTCGTAGATGTATTTGCCGAAATCCATGATGCGGCAAACGGGCGGGGTCGCGTTGGCCGACATCTCGACGAGGTCGAGGTTGAACTGGCGGGCGAGGGCGAGGGCGCGGTCGGTCGGCAGAATGCCGAGCTGTTTGCCTTCGGGGGAGATCACGCGAATTTCTGGGGAGCGGATCTTGTCGTTGCGCTTGATATGCGCAAACGGGTCGTTGTTACGACGTTGATAAGGCTGATTGGGGCGGCGGGCGCCACCGCCGTAGGGTGCTGAGAGGGCCATCAATTATGCTGGGTGCGGTTGCTAAAACGCTGGCAAGAACGCCGAGGTGCCCGGGAAAGACAACAGGAAAAGGGACTTCGGGCCGGGGGGGATTCCCCGTTCATGCGGACGGAGAGGCTTTAGCCGGCGCCGAGTGAAGGTCGCCGAGGCGCTCAGACGGAAAAGCTCTCGCCGCAGGAGCAGGAGGCCTTGGCATTCGGGTTGCTGAACTTGAAGCCGCCGGCGATGAGCGCCGCGGAATAGTCGATATGCGTGCCCTTCAGGTAGAGCGCGGTCTTGGGATCGACCAAAACCTTCACCCCCGCCGTCTCGACCAGGATGTCGCCGCGCTTCGCCTCGGGAGCGAAACGAAGCTTGTAGCTCAAGCCGTTGCAGCCGCCGCCGGCGATGGCCACGCGCAGGTAGTCGCCCTGCTTCTCGCGGGCGATCAGCAACGACACCTTGCGACCTGCCGCCTCGGTCAGGCGCACCAGGCGCTCGTCGCCCGCGCGCGGCGCCACCGGCTCCGGGACGGGGCTCGGGGAGGAAACGGGAGCGGCTGCGGTCGGGGTGGCGTTATCCATGCGGAGGGAAAGGCAGTGTGGCGCTCATCCGTCCGCGCGCAAGCGGGCGCGCCGGGCCGCCAGCACGCGCGCCATGCGGACGGCGTTGGCAAAACTCGTCGCCGAGGCCAGTCCGCGCCCCGCGATGTCAAAGCCGGTCCCATGGTCGGGGCTCGTGCGCACCCACGGCAAACCCAGGGTGATGTTGACCGCCTGGTCGAACTCCAGGGTCTTCAACGGCGCCAGCCCCTGGTCGTGATAAAGCGCCACCACCGCGTCGAAATCCCCGCGTAATTGACGTCCGAATACGGTGTCGCCGGGCAGGGTCCGCGACAAACCGGGGAAACGCGCGCGCAAGCCGTCGAGGATCGGATCGATGCGGTCGCGTTCCTCCGGGCCCAGCAGGCCCTCCTCGCCCGCGTGGGGATTGAGTCCGCAGACCGCGATGCGCGCCCCCCCGACTCCGGAGAGCTCGGCCGCGCACAGCTCCGCCGCCGCGGAGACCGCCCGCGCCAGCACCGGTTCGGTCAAGGCGGCCGGCACCTCGGAAAAGGGGATATGCCAGGTCGCGAGCACGACGCGCAGACGCCCGCCCGAAAAGGCCATCACCGGCTCCCCGCCCCACTCAGCCGCGAAAAACTCGGTCTGACCGGGAAAATGCCAGCCCGCCCGCGCCATCCAGCTCTTGGCCACCGGCCCGGTCACGACGCCCGCCACCCTCCCCTCGCGGGCCGCCGCGGCCGCCGCGCGCAAGGCCGCGTCGGCCACGCGCGCACCCTCCACGGAGGGCTTGCCCGGCCCCGCGGAAAAGTCCGAAGCGCCCGCCGGGCGCGCGACAAACACCCCCGCCTGCGGCAGGCCCGCCAGCCATCGGGCCGGCCCATGGATATCCACCGACGCCGCGTCCTCCGGCGAAGCGGACCTCAGCCAGGCCGCGATGATCTCGGGGCCGACGCCGGACGGATCGCCGCACGTGAAAGCGAGTCTGACGGGCGTCGCGCTCATGCGTCGGCGGCCCCGGACTCCTCGCCGGTCGCGCGACGCTCCGGACGCGCGAAACCACGCTTCCCCGCCGAGAAAAACTCGAGGAAACGCAGCGCCTCCGCGGATTTGAATGCCCCGCCCGCCAAGGCGTCCGCGGCGAGGCGGCGGATGTCGCCGGATTGGAAATACACCGCGCGGAACGCGTCCTTCAGCTCGCGGATCGTCTCCCGGGAAAAACCGCGGCGCTTCAGGCCCACCAGGTTCAGGCCGCTCACCTCGTCACGCTCCGCCACGATGGTGAACGGCGCGAGATCGCGCGTGATCCGCGCGAGGCCGCCGACCATCACGCTCTCGCCGATGCGCACGAACTGGTGGATGCCCGCGCCGCCCCCCACGAAGGTGAGCGCGCCCACCGTGACGTGGCCGGCGAGCATGGCGTTGTTCGCCAGCACCACGTCGTCCGCCAGGACGCAGTCGTGCCCCGCGTGGCTGCCGGCCATGAGAAAGCACCGGGCCCCGACGACCGTCGACTGCCTCTCGTAAATCGAGCGGTTGATCGTGGCGTTTTCGCGGACGACCGCGCCGTCCCCCACGCGCACGAAGCTGGGCGTGCGCCGGTCGAACTTCAAAAACTGCGGATCGCCGCCCACCACCGCGCCGGGATGCACGACCACCCGGTCGCCAAGGATCGCATGACGCGTCACGACGGCGTGGGCCATGATTTCACAATCGGCGCCGACTTGCGCGCCCGGTTCGATGATGGCGGAGGGATGGATCATTAAGACGGCCACGCTCGCCCGCGGGCGGGACGGTTTCAAGCCCCGCGCTCGCCCGCCTCCCGCAAACCCGCCTCAGCGCGCCGGACGCGAAGGCAACAAGTCCATCTGCGGGTCTCGCAGCAACTCGTAGTTCTTCAGGATGCGAAGCACCTCGAGCGTGTCGCTCTTCCGGTAGCTGCGGTTCACCTCCACCTTCTCGATCAGGTCGGCGAGGATGGCGCGAAAGGAGATGATCCCGTCGACCCCGCGCGCCTTCAGCAGCTCCACGCTTTGGCTTCGAAAAGGCTCCTGGGTGGGCAACGCGGGCAACACGAGCACCTTTGCGAACTCGTCCTGCCTGCCCGCCTCCTCCCCTTCTTCGGCCGGGAAAAAACGCGTCGCCTTGCGCTGCACCTCGTCCTCGAGGAAGCGGAAGATCTCCGGCGAACTTTTCAAGATGCCCGGCGTGAACACGTCCGTATGCCACGGCTTCACCGACACGATCGCGCGGTGCAGATACGGCAGCTCGGTGGCGAAGAGGAAGAAGTCCGGCCTTCGCCCCTCGCGCGCCCAGGCGGGGTTGTAGACCACGAGATCGATCTCCTCGTCGCTCGTCTTCTTGCGCGCCTGCACCGCGTGCTTCCGGACTTGGCGCACGAAAAACCCGTTTTGCTCGAAATATTCCCGAACGATGCCTTCGTCGATGGCGGCCACGGGAAAGGTTCAAACGACAATCCGTCCGCGGCTGAATCCTAAAAACGCCCGCCCGTGTCGGAAAACAAACCGCGAGCGGGAGCCGAGGGCCCGCCCCGGGCGGTTCCACCGGCTTAGCCCGGATGCGCCATCCCCGCCCCTCCCCTCCGACGGCTCAAACCGCCCCGATTTCCCGAAAGGCCGCCTCGGCCAGCGCCGGATCGATCCCGCCCTGCGTGGCCGAGTCGCCCAGTGCCTTGAGCACCACGAAACGCAGCCCGCCGGCGCGCACCTTCTTGTCGCGGGCCATCGCCGCCACCAGCCCGGGCAGGGCCAGGGGCTCGCGCAGCCGCGTCGGCAGCGCGTGCGCCGCGACCACCTTCCCGACCCGCGCGACCTCGCCGGCGCCAATGTATCCGAGTTTTTGCGACAACCGCGCCGCCGCGCAAAGCCCCGCCGCCACCGCTTCGCCGTGCAGATAGGTTCCGTAGCCCGTCACCTGCTCGATCGCGTGGCCGAAGGTGTGGCCGAGATTGAGCAGCGCCCGGCCGCCCTCGGCCGCCGTCTCGCGCTCGTCCGCCTCGACGATCCGCGCCTTGGTCGCGCAGCAGCGGCGCACCACGTCGGCCAGATCGCGGCTGGCCAGGGTCAGCGGCTCGCGCTCCAGCCGCGCGAAAAGCTCCGCGTCGCCGAGCAGGCCGTATTTGATCACCTCCGCCATGCCGGCCGCGAACTCGCGCGGCGGCAGCGTGGCGAGCAGCGCCGTGTCGATGTAGACCGCCGCCGGCTGATGAAAGGCGCCCACGAGGTTCTTACCGGCGTCGAGATTGATGCCCGTCTTTCCTCCCACGGAGCTGTCCACCATGGCCAGCAGCGTGGTCGGCACCTGGATAAAAGGGATGCCGCGCAGGTAGCTCGCGGCGGCGAAACCCGCCAGATCGCCGATCACGCCTCCGCCCACCGCGATGAGTTGCGAGCTGCGATCCAGCCGGTTCTCGGCCAGAAAATCCCACACCCGTCCCAGCTCGCGCACGCACTTCGTCCCCTCGCCCGCCGGCAGGACCAGCCTCGGACAATCGCCGGCCAGCGCGTCGAGCGCCGCGCCCTGCGTCGCCGCCAGGTTCGCGTCCGTCACCAGGGCCGCTTTTCGCCCCGCGGCGCGCAAGCCGTCCACGCGTTCGCGAACCGCCCCGGAAAGACCCGACCCGAAAAACAGATCGTAGCTGCGTTCGCCCAGATTGACGCGGAGTGAGGTGTGCATTCGGCGGCGACTACAAAAGCCGCCGTCGCGCCGGTCAACGCGACAGACGCGCGCCGCGCCCCGGGTGGCGCGACGGCGCTAATTCCGCGTCTTGAACCAGCTCAGCACCCCCGCCAGATCGCGGGTGTTCAGGACCTGCTCGCGCGTCAGCCAACCCTTGCGCGCCACGCGCACGCCCTCGGCCACGTGGGCCAGGCCCGCCGTCTCGTGCGCGTCGGGATTGATCGCGCACATGAGCCCGCGCTCCGCCGCGCGCCGCCACAGGCGCCAGTCCAGATCGAGCCGGTTCGGATGCGCGTTCAGCTCCACGATCACCCGGTTCACGATCGCCGCGTCGATCACCTTCGCGAGGTCCACCTTGTAGCCTTCGCGTCGCAACAGGATCCGCCCGGTGGCGTGGCCGAGCATCGTCGCCCGGGGGTGTTCGATCGCCCGGATGATCCGCCGCGTCATGTCCTCCTCGCTCTGCGTCATCGCGCTGTGCACGGAGACCACGACGTAATCCAGCCCGAGGGCGTCGAAGGCCGAGTCCTCGTAGTCCAGCCGCCCGTCGGGCAGGATGTCGCACTCCACGCCCGCGAGCACCGTCAGCCCGGGGACCTTGGCCGAGGCGTTGAGCGCGCGGATCGCCGCGACCTGCTCCGCCAGCCGCGCCTCGTCCAAGCCATGCGCCTGGAAAGACGCCTTCGAATGATCCGCGATGCCAAGGTAGTCCCAGCCCAGCGCCCGGGCCGCCGCCGCCATCTCCAGCAGCGTATTCCGCCCGTCGGACTCCGTCGTGTGATTATGAAAGGCCCCGCGCAAATCGCCGAGCTCGATCAAGCGCGGCAAGGCGCCGGTTTTCGAATCCGCGCCCTCCGCTCCCTGCGCGCGGCTCCGCTCCGCCGCCTCGATTTCCCCCAGCCCCTCGCGCAGTTCCGGCGGGACGAAGGCCAGCCCGAGATGCGCGAACAAATCCGCCTCCGCGTCCGCCTTCAGGCTCAGTCCGCGCTCCGCCTTTTCCTTGGCGGTGCCCTCGCCCGCGTCGGGCACCAGGCCCCACTCCGAAAGCGAGAGCCCCCGCGCCAGCGCGCGCTGACGCATCGCCACGTTATGGTCCTTCGAACCCGTGAAATGGTGCAGCGCGAACGCGAACTGCTCCGGCGGCACGATCCGCAGGTCCGCCTGCAAACCGCTCGCGAAGCGCACGCTCGCCTTCGTCTCGCCCCGCGCGGTCACTTCCTTCACCCCGCCCTGCGCGCAAAACCAGTCGGCGATCGCCGGCGCGTCCTTCGCCTCCGCCGCCACGATGAAGTCGAGATCACCCACCGTCTCCAGATTACGGCGCAGCGACCCCGCCGCCTCCGCGCGCCGGACCTGGGGCAGGCCGCGCAAGCCCGCCACGATCGGCTCCGCCACCGCCCGCGCGTCCCACCACAGATGCCGCTTCCCGTAGGCGGCGCGATTGGCCAGGCCTTCGAGCAGCTTGGTCTGCGTCTTCTCGCCAAAGCCCGCCAAGCCCGCCACGCGCCCCTCCTTGCAGGCCGCCTCCAGGTGCTCCGGCGACTCCACGCCGAGCTGCTCGCGCAGCGCCTTGATTTTTTTCGGCCCCAAGCCCGGGACCTCGAGCAGCGCGATCAGCCCGTCGGGGATACGCGCCCGCAGCTTCGCGTAAAACTCCAGCTCCTCCGCGCCCGCGGCCGCGCGCAGCTTCGTGATCTTGTCCACCAGCGCCTCGCCGAAGCCCTTCAGCTCGCCCAGCGCGCCCGCCGCCACGCGCGTCTCGAACTCCGCGCCCTCCATCGCCTCGAGCGCCCGCGCGCCGTTTTGATAGGCGCGCGTCTTGAACGGGTTCTCCCCCTCCAGCTCGAGCAGGGTCCCGATTTCCTCCAGCACCGCGGCGATCTCGTTTTTGGTCATGCCGCCAAGGCATCGCTCCCGGCCTCCGCGTCAACGTCCACCATCGCCACAACGCCCCGGCCGACGGGGCGATCATCCGGGATTCGCGGCTTATTCGACCCCGAAAGACGCTTCCGCGCCCGGCCTCAGGCCGCCGGCAGCTCCACCACCACCCGCAGCCCGCGGCGTCCGTCGCCCCGGTTCTCCGCGCGGATCGTCCCGCCGTGCAGCTGCGCGATGCTTCGGCAGATCGCCAGCCCCAGTCCGTGCCCCCCCGATCCTTCCGATCGCTCCGTATCCGCGGAAACATGACGCACGAAGCGGCCGAAGACCCGCTCCAGCTGATCCGCCGGCAGGCCCGGCCCCTCGTCCGTCACGGTCAGACGCCAGGCGTCCGGCGTCCGGCGGGCCTCCAGCGAAACGACGCCTCCGCGGGGAGACACCTTCGCCGCGTTGGCCACCAGATTGAGCAACAGCTGGCGCAACAAGGCCGCGTCGACGGTAAGCTCGCCCGCGTCGCAACCGCCGACCTCGAAGCGCGCCCCCGCCTCCTCCAGAAGGGCCGAGGCGTCCTCGGAAAAATCGGCCACCAGCTCGCACACCCGCACCGGCTTGGCCGCGAGGGGAAGCGCGCCGCCCTCGGCCCGGGCGAGAAAAAGCAGCCTGTCGATCACGCCCTGCATGCGGCCGATCGCCTCGATCAGATCGTCGAGCCCCGCCTCATCGCAGGCGGAGGCCGCCCGGGCGCGCAAACGCTCGGCATTGAGACGCATGAGCGCGAGCGGGGTCTTGAGCTCATGCGAGGCGTCGGCGGTGAAACGTCTCACCTGCTCGAAGGACGTCTCCAGGCGGTCGAAGGTCTGGTTCAGCACGCCCACCAGGGCCGACAACTCGTCGCGGCTGCCGGGGTCGGGAATGCGTTCCCGGAGGTTGTCGCCGCCCACACGCCGGGCGGTGCCGGCGATCACCGCGAGCGGCCTGAGGGTCAGGCGGCTGAACCCGTAGCCCAGGCCGATCGCGCCGAGCGCGGCCGCCATCACCAACGCGCCGCTCACCTTCGCGTAATCGGCCAGAAGCAAATGCTCCATCGTGAGCGGGCTTCCGATCTGGATGTGCCATCCGTCGACGCGGGCCTCGCTCATCAGCACCTCGCCCACGCCCGCCAGCTTCACTTCGCGGATCGTCTCGGACGGACTCAGGTCGGGCATGATCGCCGCTCCCAGATTCGCGGAGCGAAAAAGGAGGTTTCCCGCCTCGTCATGGATCTGGATGTAGAACCACTCCGCGTCGCCCTCGCTGTCGCGCAGCACGCGTTTGCGCACCGCGTCGGGCGCGCGCTCCGCGCCCTCGAGCATGCCCCGCAGCTCCTCCGCCTCGCCCTCGTGCAGGAGGGACAGGCCCCGGCGCATCTGGCGGTCGATCAACCAGCCTCCCGCCGCCAGCACGATCGCGGTCGTGGCCGTCACCAACACCGCGAAACGCAGCGTCGTTTTCCAAGTCAGGCTGCGCGGCATCATGCGAGAAGCTGGTAACCGGTTCCGCGCACGGTGCGAATCAAGGGCGGCTGGCCGGGACGCTCGAGCTTGGCCCGCAGCCTCCGCACGTAGACGTCGATCAGATTGGTCTCCAGATCGTAGCTCGCCTCCCAGACCTTCTCGGCGATCAGCGTGCGCGTCAGCACGCGTCCGGGGTTCAGCAGGAACAACTCCGCCAAGGCGAATTCCTTGCGCGTCAGCTCGACCGGCTGGCCCTCCACACGGAGCTCCCTGCCAAGCAAATCGAGGCGCAGCCCGCGATGGACCAGCACGGTGTTCTTCGCGCCCGAATGCCGCCGCAGGAGCGATCGCACGCGCGCCACCAGCTCGTCCACGCTGAAGGGCTTCGGAAGATAGTCGTCCGCGCCGCGGTTGAGGCCGTCGATCCGGTCGGCGACGGCGTCGCGCGCGCTCAGGATGAGCACGGGCTCGTTGAAGCCGCCCGCCCGCCACTCCGCCAGAAGATCCAGCCCGTCGCCGTCCGGCAGGCCGAGGTCGAGCACCACGGCGTCCCAGGGCTCGTTCGCCAGCGCGTCGCGCGCGGCCGTGCAACCGCCCACCACGCGGGTCGTGTAGGCCTGCTCGGCCAGGGCCTGCGCCACGAAGGCGGCCACCTTCCGTTCGTCTTCCACCACAAGGATCTTCATGGGCTCATCGCCTCCGGGTTGTGCAGGGATCGCACGTGCCGGGCGAGCGAAACCACCGCGTCGTCGTCCAGCGACTCATGTCCCGCCATGGCCGTCCCGGGCCGGCCAAACTTGATCAGTCGCGCCAGCGCCTCGTCGTCGAGCGCCGTTCCGCGCGCGAGATTCGCCGGCGCCGCAGGCAGGGCCCGCGCCAGAGGCCCGTCGCCGCGCCCCTCCGTCCCGTGGCACTGCACGCAGCTGCGAGCGAAGCGCTCCGCCCCCCGCGTCGCGTCCGGCTTCGCGCCCGCCGCCGGACGCCACGCCGCCACCTGCTCCGCGCGCGCCGGGATCGTGTCCGCGCCGAGCGATTCGAGATAGTCCAGCAAAGCCTCGCCCCGACCGTCGCCCTCGGCGAACAGCCGCGCATACGAAGGCATGCGCGAACCGGGGGAGACCGCCCGCGGCGCGACCAGGTGCAGCCGGTTCCATTCGCGCGAGCGGCGATTGCCGACGTTGAGCAGGTCCGGCCCCTGCCGGCGATTGCCGAACAAAGGCGGTTTCTCGCGCAACAGCTCCTCGAGCGGACGCGCCGGCCCCCACTTCACCACGTCATCCGTCCCCGGACGCACGAACTGCGAATGGCAATGGATGCAGCCCTCGGAGATATAGACCTCGCGTCCGCGCAAGATCGACACGTCGTCCGCCCGCGCCTCGGGACTCGTCGCGCCGCCGAGTGCCGCCACGAGCAAAGCCGCGGGCGCGATCCCGAGCACGGTCGCGGCGCCCGTGGCTCCGGCCGCCCGTCTCCGCCACCAAAGTCCGGCCGCCACCGCCGCCAGCGCGGCCGGCGCGAACCAGCCGGGCACGCCGTGAAGATCCTGCGCCATGCCGATCCCCAGCGCCGAGCCCCCCCACCCCGCCACCGCGTAAACCAGAGCCGCCGCCCTCGGACTCGCCGCCATCGCCGGGGCATAGACCAACGCCGCCGAATACAGGGACACGCCGGCCACATAGAGCAGCTCCGCGCCCTCGCTGTTTATCCAGCGGCAGGCCGCCGCCAGCAGCAGCGCCGCCGCCGCCGCCGCCCAGCCCGCGCGCCCGCGGTCGAGCAGCCAGCCCGCCAGCAGCGCGAAACCGAAGTGCGTCGCCGCGTTCCCGCCCAGCGTCCACGCCCCGCTCCACGTCGCCGCCTTCAAGGCGTCCGTGTGCTGGATGATGTAGAACGCCGCCGAATCCATCCACACCAGCGCGAGAAACACCACCACCCACCCGACCATGCCGCGCGACTCCGCGGCGCCCTCGTCGCGCGCATCCAGCCGCCGGCTTAAAACCGTCCCCGCCAGGGCCGCCCCGATCGCCCACGCGGTCTGCTCCGCCGCGCCCACGGCGAAAACAAAAGGCAGGTTGCAAAACGCGTAGGCCGCGCCCGTCCCCAGCCCGACCGCAAGTCCCAGCCGGCGCGGCCCCGCGACCGCGCGCAGCCCCGCCGCCAGCGTCACCGTGGCGCCGCCGAGGCAAAGCCCGATGCACGCGCCCGCCGCCGCCAGCCCGCCGACGCCGACGCGGGGCGCGGC
>JACCEA010563142.1_pt1 | contig 72614 bp, 58 predicted proteins | sample 7449851 | NCBI WGS metagenome assembly JACCEA01 (sample SAMN15323453, study PRJNA562643) | freshwater metagenome | isolation source: river surface water | place: USA:Blue River Watershed | collected 2017-08-18 | reverse complement strand
GACCAAGCGTAAGTTGTTGGAGTTCCTGTTGAAGTACTTGTATACTGAACTGTTTGTCCTGTACAAGTTGTTGCTGTTGGTGTTGAAGTAAAACTCGCAACTGGTGCAACAGGCGTTCCTGTTCCTGAAAGGTTGATGTTATCGATAAATAAACGGTTACCGTAACCAGCAATGTTTTTAAATCGAATAATCACACCATTTTGACCTGCATAAGAACTCATATCTATTGTTTCAGTTCTCCATTGTGCTGTTGTTGGTGTAAAAATAGTTGTTTGTGCTGCTGCTGTTGGTAAATTTCCCGCCGCAACTGTTGAACCAGCTTTGTTATAAACAGTTGTGAAAGTAGTACCACAATCAGAAGAAACCAATACTTGCAAACCATCAATGTTATTAGCTCCGTATGCTGCATAAGCAACATTAAATGTCATAGATGCTGAGGTAAATGGCGTTAGATCCATTTTTGGAAGTTCAATAACATCTTGATTTGGACGGTCATCGAAATTAAAATTGTCAAAAACTAAAGAGTTTCCAGCACTAGGTGCAACTCCGATTGTTGCATTTCTCGCCCAAGTTGTTGCGCCACCATCAGTATTTGTTATTGTCCAACTTGTTGTTGGAGGGAAAGTTGTAGTTGTAAATCCTTCAGTGAAAGGTAAAGCCAAACCTGACCCTGCTGAAACTGTAATATAACTATTTTGAGTTTCTGTATCTGTTCCGTTTGCATTCGTTACTGTTAAAGAAACTGGATAGGTTCCAGATGTTGCATACGTAACTGTTGGGTTAGCAACAGTACTTGTTGCTGGATTTCCTCCTGTGAATGACCAAGAATAAGAAGTTGGGTTTCCTGTAGATGTACTTGTGAATTGTACCGATTGACCTGCACAAACGACTTGGTTATTTGCTGTGAAGTTTGCTATTGGGGCAGTTGGAACACTTGACTGAATGTAGATTCCATAATCCTCAACATCACCAATTGTAAATGCCGAAGTACAAGCTCTTTTACCAGCAGTAATAGTAGCTGCATCTGACAAAACACGCATTCTTAAAAATGTGTTTGTAATTGCTGTAGCTGGTATTGTAACATTAGCTGTTAAAGTTTGTGTATTTAATGCAGTTTGCGATCCTGCTGCAACACTTCCTGAATGAACTAATTCTGCAGGATTTGCAAAAACACCGTTATTATCATAATCGATGTAAACTTCAAAGCGTTGTGCTCCAGATGGACCTGCATTTGCAGTTATTGACAAAGGGTAAACACTTCCTGCTTGAACAATAGTGTTATCTGTACAAGCAAAGTTAGTATAAGCAATATTTGTCATTGAATTTGTGGTATTGTTAATAGTGTTAAAAGCAACACGACTTACAGTTTGCCCAAATCCACCCGCATTTTGACTTGTTGGTGTACAAGCGTTGGTAAGATTTCCTGCTAAAATAACAAAACCTGGTCTCGTCAATGTATTAGTTCCTTGAGCGGTAGTAACAGTAAGTTGTACATCATAAGCGCCTGGAACTGTAAAAGTCATAACTGGATTTTGAGCTGTAGACGTTAAAACAGTTGAACCATTAGTAAATGTCCAGCTGAATGTAATATTACTCCAGTTTGTTTCTGGCAAAAAGGTATTAGGAACACATGCCGATAAATCAGTGAAAGTTATAGTTTGACCAGCACAAATTGCCGCTGAACTAGATGAAAAATCTACAACGGGAGCCGCAACTGGCACTAAAGCTAAATTTGTTGAGGCAAAGAAAGATGCTCTTGGACCAGAACAAGCTGCCAATGCTCTTGTTTTTTGGTTGGCTGTGAACATATTCATACATGCATCTGATGAATAGTCCATGTAATTTCTAACAAATAAAGTATTCGATGAGTTACCGTTACAGCTATTCGTTCCTGTAGTATTACAATCAGATTGACTTCTTTTATGAGGAGGTGTATCTCCACAACAATCTCCAACATTTGAGCCACAACCATTTGCTGTAGTTGGACAATTTGCTCCTGAACCATCGCCTTCAAATGTGTGGTAAAGATTCAATGCATGTCCCATTTCGTGAGTTGTTGTCATTGAACCACCTGAAGTGAAATTGTTTGCTAAAACAACCGCTCCATCAACTGATGTACCATGAGAAGATGCAAAATAAGCGTAACCTTGTGTTCCTGCTCCTCCTTCGTTGTTATCAATTTCTGAAACCAAATAGATGTTATAATATTTTGTTCTATCCCAAGAGGCAACTGCTTTTAATTGAGCATCTGTAATTCCATTTGATGAAGAACTTCTTACTCCACTTGCCATATAAGTAGCATTACCAGTCATACTTACACGATTGATTCCGTTTGTACATTGACCACTTGGATTACGAACGGCCAAAGCAAATTCTATTTCCATATCAACACCGTTTCCTGCACCTGCAGTACCAGCAGTTTTTCGATAGCGATTGTTTAATTCTTGAATTGCAGCTCGGATATCAGCATCACTAACGTTTGTTCCAACCCCAACTGCTTCTCCTTTATGCATAACATGCACCACAACAGGAATTCTGTATTGTGCAGCGATTTTAGGTGTTGGGTCGTTGTGTTGTGTTTTAACATACAATTCAAATTCATTCATTTTCTGAACATAGGCAGGATCGTTCAGCATTTGGTTATGAATTAAAGTGGCACCACACTTTTCATATGGGTTATTTCCAGTGTTTACCAGCTGAGAGAAACTGATAAATGAAAACAACAAATTTAAGGTTGTCAATAATGACAGTTTAGTAAATTTATTTTTCATAAGGGTTTAGTTTAATGCCACCAAATTAATAAAAATTATTTTAACATTTGTTTTAATTTATACAAAATCAAATAACAAGTCGTTATGTTTTAAATAAAAAAAAGGAAAGCTATTCACTTTCCTTTCTAATTCTAATTACTTAATTTTAATAAGTCAACTTCTCCAATCGCATATCAATCTTCTTTTCTTTTCGATAATATTCAGAAACAGAAATATAACCAGGTTTACCAGGTTGTATCCACCAAACTTTTGATTCACAGTTTATTGGAATTCTATTCTCTGCAACTTTCCCTGCTTTTATAGAAATCACTCCAACCATTAAATCACTTTTAGATGATTTATCATCTTCTTTTCTATTTGCATCAATATAAATTACATCATATATGTCTTTTTCTTTATTTCTCGACGTAAACGAATAATCAAAAGCACCCAAAGACTTAATGTAATAACCTAATGTTGTTGAACCATAAATCCCCATACCTGCAGGAAGAATGATATTTGTTTTTTTCTTTTCAACTTTTTTAAAATCTACCAAATTCTTTTTTGCATCAAACTCAATAACAATCATATCTCCCAACAACATTTCAAAAGCAGAAGCATTCGAAGAACCACCCAAAGCACCTGCTGCAACTTGCATTGCAATTCCACCTGCACTTACTTGTTTCAAAAATTGTTCTCCAATCAAGAATATATGTCCGTTTTTTGAGATAACAACGTCGTGAAAAAACGCGTAAAATGGTCTTTCTTTTTTACCATCTGAATCAGTCATAGAAACAAATTGATCAATATCACCTTTCCAAGCATAATTTGTCACACCTAAATCTTCTCCATCTAATGAAATTTCTTGCATGTATAAACCTTGACTTTTATCTTTTACGATATCATCATTAGGTTTGTAATATTCGCCAACTAGTGTAATATTTTTTTTACTTTCATTCAAAAATGATTTCAATAATGAACGTAATCCTGAAGCATCATCTCCCATACTTAATTCAGTGATTTTTGTTCCCTCAGCTAAATTAATAAGCAACAAATAATTAGACATTTCGCGAGTAGTGATACTTTTTTTCTTTGTAACGGTTGCTGTAAGGTAATTTGCGGAAATATCATTTATCTCCACCATTTCCAACATATCAGAGGTTTCGTTTGATTTGTAACTCCACACTTCATTTGCTTCGTTATCATAAGCAACAATTTCATAACCTACTTTTTTATACTTAGTAAACGTCGAGCGAATAAAACCTTTATCACCATTCGGATAAATTGATACATTCTCTGTTTCAGATTGTAAGTTCACAGTAACTCTATTCAAGTCCCATTTACTAATTTCATCTTTACCAATTTTTTTTGAGCCTTTCATTTCTCCACTTTTATCAAAAGTTACAAATTCATAGCCTGTTTTAGAATCGTAGAAATGTAACATAAACACACTTCCATTATAAACCATTTCCAGAAGTATCGAATTTTTAGGACGCACAATTTCAAAGTTAGATGATGGATTATAGTTGTCGTCAAACATCTCAATTTCATAGGCAGTATTATTTCTATCTACTTTTTCTTTTGTGTAGAAAATAAAATAACCAACAAGTTTATTTTGTTCAATAATCTGACCTGAGTGTTTTACAGTTCTTAGATTTAAAACATTCGATACACTTGCTTCTTGAGCACTTACTGAAAATACGCTCAACAAGAGTGCAATCAGAATCATTTTAGCATTTTTCATTTTTGTTTTGTTTTTGATTTTGGTATAATATAATTCAACTTCATGTTACTATTATTAAGTTGAATTTCTATTTCTTCTAATATAAAGCTGTAAAAAGAATTGTAAATACCTTCTTTATTGTCTCGATAACTTATTTCTAATAAATCATATGATTCAGCCTCAATGTGTTGGATTATTTCAATTAGTTCACTTTGAGGTGAATTGAATTGAGTAATTTGTTTGTTGTAAGCATCAAATAATTCTTTACAATCTGATGGTGAAATTGCATAAGAAAGGGCACAAACTCGATCAAAGTCTTCTGGAAATTTGGGATTTTGTAATTGAAGGAATTTTCCAGCTATACGTTTTTTCTTTAAATAGGCTAAAGATTTAAATGCCAATGCTAAATGTTCTTTCGCTTCAAGACTCTCTGGACTTTTCTCAAGTAAATTTATTGCATAATATATTACCTCGCTAATGTTTTTATTTCGCCAAGAATTCTGAACCATTTCTATACCAATTTGCTGTTTCAACAATTGATGAAAAGTATCTTCTTTTGGCTCATAAACTTTAAAAGTTGTATCTACTTTCAATATGGAAGCTAATTTATAAAAACGATCTCGTTCGTATGGATGCGTTGCCAAATAAGGTAATTTTGAATCGTCTTTTGTAAATGTTCCTAGAGAACTTTCACGTGTATATTCAGAATCTAGAGCCTCAATAGTTGGAATAGTTTGAAAATGAAAAAAAGTAGCATAATTCAATGAATCAGAGGTGTTTTTACTTTTCCTTTCCATCGCGTGAAACATCGAAAGTGCATCAGTAAGATTAAATTGAGCATTTTTTAAATACATTAATCCTAATGAATCTGCCTCATATTCATGTAATCTAGATTTTTCACGTGACTCTAAAATACGAGGTAACAACAAAGCATTCAACGAACTTACTTTACCATATTCTGTTCTCAAAATTCCATTAATCTCTTTCTCTAGTGATTTATCTGTTTCCCTTTTTACGGATTCAATCAAAGATTCTTCCACATGTCGAAGCGTGTTATGGGCTATTTCATGACAAATAACTAAAGCTATTTGAGCCTCATTTTTCAAATCTTGTAATAATCCAACATGAATAAAAACTATATTATCGCCCATCGTAAAAGCGTTAAAATCATTGGAACGATACAAAACCAAGCGTGTATTTTGAGGTATCTCAGGATTTGATTTAACGATTTTATCAAAAATGGAATTGATTTTAATGTAAAGTTCACCACTAGCTATAATTGCATCTGAACTAAGCATTTTTAATTCAGCATCAATTTTCTGTTTGTGCTTCTTTTTATAAATATCGTTCTGAGAAGAAGTCAATTCCTGACTTGAAGTAAACTTTGAATTTTGGTCGATTAATAGTTGCTTAATCTCTTCAATTTGAGCTTTGTTATCTTCCGCTGTTTGAGAATGCAGTTTCAAAAAAGAAAAAACAAATAATGCTAAATAAAGAAATCTTCCGCTGCTCAAAAATCAATTTTTAATAAAAATAGAAAGAAAATCAAAAAGGAAAAGCATTCAGTTAGATAAAATTTGAAATTTAACATAATTACAATCTTAATTCTATTAGCTTCAAAATAAATTTTTATCTCTTTTGAACCTTTTCTTACCTTCTGAGTATTACTGCCGAATTTCGAAATTCAAACCTCAATTTTGAATTAATAAAGCTAACTTTAATACAATGAAAAAACTCCTTATAGCGATAAGTCTATTTGTTTTTGGACAAACATTCGCACAGCAAAAAGAAACCGTTTACAGCATCACGAAAGAAGTACGTGAAATTTCTTGGTACGAAAAACAACAAGAACTATGGCAAACTGAAACGGATAAAAACAAAAACAATGCAGAAGCTTGGTACAATTACTTTGCTGCAACTCGGGCTTTGAAAAACTTGTCGAATTCATATTATATGCCAAAAGAAGATATGACCAAAAAACGCGAGCAATATGCGAAACAATGCGACCAGATTGCAGATGAAGCACTAAAAGCAATTCCAAATTCGTTTGAGGCAAATCACATTAAATTTTGGAACGGCGATTTAATGAAAGAAAGTGCTTATTTGTTATTTGAATTTAAAGAGTACTTTTTTATTTCTCAAAAAATCTATTTCTAATGAAAATACAAATCAAAAAGAACCAAGAAGATTGATATATAAATGTTTAGCTTGAAGTTTATTTAACTGATTAAAATAAGTATCTAGGAATACCCCTTGAAAAATTCAAAAAAAATCACAAATAACTTTTTGATGTTCAAAATATCCATACATTTGTCTTAGTAGTAGGTTAGGTTGATTACTGGGAGCTTTGGACAATGTTCAAGGCTCTCGGTGTTTTTAGACTTTTCGAATTAAGAAAAAAAAATAAAATCACGAATTCACTAAAACTTCTCATTTAAATTATCCAACATTAAAAAATATTTAAAGATATTTGAAAAGTGTTGATAGTTTTAACCTTTAAACAATTACTCAATCCATGAAAATTAAAGTGCTTTTGGCTGAAGATGATGTCAATCTTGGTCTTGTTGTTTCAGATCAGTTGAAATCAGATGGTTATGCAGTTAGTCTCTGTTGCGATGGTGTTGAAGCTTTACAAAGATTCAATTCTGAAGAATATCATTTGTGCATCCTAGATGTGATGATGCCAAAAAAAGATGGTTTCACTTTAGCTAAGGATATTCGCCAGATGAATTCTGAAATTCCAATTTTATTCTTGACGGCAAAATCAATGACGGAAGATAAAGTGCAAGGATTCAATTCGGGTGGAGATGATTATTTGACTAAACCATTTAGCGTAGAAGAACTTCAACTTAGAATTAAGGCTTTATTAAAAAGAGTAAACATTAAAGTGGAAACAGAAGAAGAAAAACTAATTCAATTAGGAATCTATCTTTTCGACGTTGAAAACTATACTCTTAAAACGGGAGAAGAAATCAAAACGCTAACGAAAAAAGAAGCACACATTCTTAAAGTCTTATATAAATTTAAAAATCAAGTCGTTCCAAGAGAAGTTATTCTTAATGCCGTTTGGGGACAAGATGACTATTTTGTTGGTAGAAGTTTTGATGTATTTATTACAAAATTGAGAAAATACCTAAGTCTTGAACCAACCATTAAAATCTCTAATATTCACGGTGTTGGGTTTAAATTTGAAATAAAAGAATGAGCTATTTTTTATTGCATATTGAAACTTGCACAAAAATGTGTTCAGTTGCTCTTTCAGAAAATGGAAAGTTAATAGATTGTATTGAAAATGATGCTGACAATTATATCCACGGCGAATATTTAACCGTTTTTATTGAAGATATTTTAGCAAAAAATAAGTTGTTACCAAATCAATTAGCAGGAGTTTCCTTTTCAGCTGGGCCAGGTTCATACACGGGTTTGAGAATAGGTTTGTCCGTAGCAAAAGGACTATGTTTTGCACTTTCTATTCCATTAATTTCTGTTTCAACGCTAAAAGTTTTAGCATCTTTAGGAAAGGAAAAATATCCAAATTCAACTTTAGTTCCAATGTTAGATGCAAGAAGAAATGAAGTTTATTGCGAAATTTTTGACTCAGAATTAAAAAGTATCAAGCCGCTTTCAGCTGATATTTTAGACGAATCAAGTTATCAAAGCTTTGAGCCATTTGTTTGTTTCGGTGATGGTGCTGAAAAAATGAGCAGTCAATGGGAACATAGAAAGATATTATTTGATGTATCGATTAAACTTTCGGCAGTTGGTCAAGTTGCTATGGCTTATGAAAAATTCAATCAAAAAGATTTTGAGGATGTTGCCTATTTCACACCTTTATATTTGAAAGAATTTGTAACCGGTGGAGGAAACTAAAAAGCTACATTTCACTTAAACATAAAGTAGCACACCAAAATGTGGTATTTCCACAAAAATCAGTTACCATTAATTCAAGATTTTGTTCAGACCGAATCAATAAATTCCGTCTAAATACCAACAGATTATTTTTCAAATCAAATTCAATAGGGTGCCATTTTCCTTCAACAAAAAGATGATATTCCTTTATTCCTGTTTGCGCATCTGAAATTTTCCAAGTTAGTTTCTCTTTAACAATTAAGGTATCACTTTCTTTGAAATTAGAAGTTACAACACTTGGCGAAATCGTGTCTATTTTTATCGAAAAAGTGCCTAAATATTTAGATTCAGCATACAAATTCCCCTCATTCAAACTTGTAGATAAAGTATGATTTCCTTTTGAATTAACATTAATATATTGCTTCTCTAATGGAAAATTAGCCATTGGTTTCAAACTTACTTTTATCGGTTTTTGAATTGGTACAGAGGGCTCACCAAAAATCATTTTCTCAAGACTAAGAACTTTTTTTGTTGGTTCGTAAAAAGTGTAAAAAGGAACTTCAAATTTAATCTTTGAACTAGAGAAAACATAACTAGAGTCAGGAACCAAGAAATCTTTTCTGTTAAAAAATGAACTTGTTTGAATAGGATTCTCTCCATTGATTAAAACTTTAAAACCATATTCGAAAGTATTTTGATTGACGTCTTTTAATACAATTTTTAACTGAGTCGTGTCTTTTATTTTTAGCTGAATTGCTCCTAATTCTTCCAATTCATAAATTTCCAAAGGATTATGTTTGTTTTTGAAGAGCTTGTGTAATTTCTTGTTATTCAGTTTGTATTCATTGTAGTCAATATGATTATTGATATAACGAGAATCATCAAAAGAGATTCGATTTACTTTCGATTGAAACACCGTATCTTCCTTGTGAAAAAGTAAATTTTCATACAAACCAAATGAACTTCCCATTTTTCCAATTGGATCAAAACCACTTATAGCAATGGCTAAACTTGCATTAGTTGGTAAAAAATCAGTTGGCAGAATAATTAATTGATTTTGATTAATCACCCCCTTTTTCGATTTTTCAACTTTCATCAACTTAGATTTCCCAGGAATTACATAGCCATTTTCATCAATCGCGTATAATTTGAATGCGGTAATTATTGGAGCTAAAGTGTCTTTGACAGCAAATCCACATTTTAAAGGATTCATGGCAACTTCAGTTTTTGTATCTCGAATTTCAAAATGTAAATGCGGACCAGTTGAATTTCCACTATTACCTGAGTATGCCAAAAGCTCACCCTTTTTAACTTTCAATTGATTTTTAGTAAAACTTAAATCTAATTCATTTAGAAATTGCTTTTTCTGAATTGGCAGAATAAAGTCGTTAATTGATTTTGAAAAAAAGGAACAATGGGCATAAACTGAAGTTGTTCCGTTTGGGTGATCGACGTAAATAACCTTACCATACCCACTTGGAGAAATTCTGATACGCGAAATAAATCCTTCATCAATAGCGTGAATTGGAATACCTTCCCTCCCATTGGTTCGAAAATCCAACCCCATATGAAAATGATTCGGACGAATATCACCAAAGGTCGCACTCAATTCAAGCGGAATTCCTAATGGTGGGTGAAGACCATTTTCACAAAAAACAATCTGAGTTTTAGCTGAATAGGAATAAAGAAAAAAAAGAAAGAAAAATTTGAGCTTACGCATACACAAAGATATCTTCAAAAAGTTGCAAAATACATACCGAAAACTATTGCTTGTAAACGTAACAATGTTAACTTTGTGAAAAGTCAAAAAAAAATGACCGAAAATATTCAAAATAGTCTTGATAATATCCTCTCAAAAGTAAAATCCATTCATGGTGAACTTTTGAAAGAGCGAAAAAATAATTCTGATTTGGAAAACGAAATTCAACAGCTTCGAGCTACTAATCTTGAAAAGACCAACCAAGTTTTTTCGTTAGAAACTGAAGTTGAAACATTGCGTTCGGCATTGCATTTGGCTCAAAACAAAGTTGTTGAAGTTCCTGTTCAAGTTGTTGGAAAACGCGAAGAGGAAATTGATGAACTTGTAAGAGAAATTGAACACTGTATTGAACAGCTTAAGCAATAGAAATGAGTAAAGTTTCATTGAAAATCACCATCGCGGGAAGAACTTATCCTTTGAATGTTTTGGAAACAGAACAAGAAAAAGTATTAAAAGCCGCTGATGACATCAACAAGGCAATTGAATTGTTGAGTAAAAGTTATGCAGTTAAAGATACTCAGGACTTGCTTGCAATGTCTGCTTTGCAATTGATTACACGAAATGTAGCTCAAAGTAAAACAGAAACTGTAACAATTCCTGCGGATTATACATCTATAGAAACATCATTAGAAGCACTTTCTAAGGAAATAGATTCACTCAATTAATCATACATTCATCCTTTGACAACTGAATTTATTAATTTAACAGTTGTTTTACTATGGAAGTTATTATTGGTTTATTAGTTGGACTTGTTGGTGGCGGAGTTGCTACTTTCTTGTTTCAACAAACGGCTCTAAAAAACAAAAGTCAGAAAATCGTTAAAGATGCTGAGCTTGAAGCCGAAAACATCAAAAAAGAACGTATTCTTCAAGCGAAAGAGAAATACTTAAAATTGAAAGAAGAACACGAGTCCGCTTTTAAAGAACGTGAGCGCAAAATGCAATCAAATGAAGATCGTTTGAAAGCAAAAGAAAAAACGCTTACCCAAAAATTAGAGGAAATCAGTCGCAAGGAAAAAGACATTGAAAAGGTTCAATCTGAATTTGAAACGAAACACACTGCTTTAGATATTCGCACACAAGAATTGGATAAAATGCAACAAAAACAAGTTGCAGAACTATCTAAAATTAGTGGTTTATCTGCCGAGGATGCCAAAAATCAATTGATGGAAGCATTAAAAGACGAGGCTAGAACAGGAGCAATGGCTACTATCAAAGAAATTACTGAAGAAGCAAAATTAAATGCTAATAAAGAGGCAAGAAAAATTGTAATTCAATCTATACAGCGAGTTGCAACAGAACAAGCAATTGAAAATGCTGTTTCGGTATTCAACATTGAATCAGACGAGGTAAAAGGTAGAATAATTGGTCGTGAAGGAAGAAACATCAGAGCATTAGAGGCTGCAACTGGTGTAGAAATCATTGTAGATGACACTCCTGAAGCAATTATACTTTCTTGTTTTGATCCAGTAAGACGAGAAATTGCACGTTTATCTTTACACCAATTAGTATCAGATGGTCGTATTCACCCAGCTCGTATTGAAGAAGTGGTTGCCAAAACAAAAAAACAATTAGACGAAGAAATCGCAGAAACGGGTAAAAGAACGTGTATTGATTTAGGAATTCACGGTCTTCATCCAGAATTGATGCGAATGATTGGACGTATGAAATATCGTTCTTCCTATGGACAAAACTTATTACAACATAGCCGCGAGGTAGCTAACCTTTGTGCGATTATGGCAGCTGAACTTGGATTGAATGTTAAATTGGCAAAAAGAGCAGGTTTATTACACGATATTGGTAAAGTTCCAGACGAAGAGCCAGAATTACCACATGCGATTTTAGGTATGAAAATAGCAGAGAAATTTGGTGAAAAAGGAGACGTTCTTAATGCAATCGGAGCTCACCACGATGAGATTGAAATGACAACATTAATTTCTCCAATCGTTCAAGTTTGTGATGCTATTTCAGGAGCGCGCCCTGGTGCTCGTCGCGAAATCGTTGAAGCTTACATTAAACGTATCAAAGAATTAGAGAACTTAGCATTATCTTATGAAGGTGTTCAAAGTGCTTATGCAATTCAAGCTGGTAGAGAATTACGTGTTTTGGTAGAAGCTGAAAAAGTTAGCGATCAACGTTCTGAAGAATTATCATTTACGATTTCTCAACGCATCCAAACTGAAATGACTTACCCTGGTCAAGTTAAAGTGACGGTTATACGAGAAAAACGTTCTGTAAATTACGCTAAGTAAATTGCGAACATAAGCTTTTTAAACTTGTTCTTCCTAAAAACTAAATGAAACCTTCAACACTTATTGCTGGTCCGTGTAGCGCTGAAACAAGAGAACAAGTTTTAAAAACTGCTGAAGGTTTGAGTGCGCTGCCACTTGATTATTATCGAGCTGGTATTTGGAAACCACGTACACGACCTGGAGAATTTGAAGGAGTTGGAAATGAAGCAATTCCTTGGTTACAAGAAGTTAAATTTCAATTTGGATTAAAAATTTCTACAGAGGTTGCCAAAGCAGAACATGTTGAAGCTGTACTAAAAGCAGGATTTGATATGATTTGGATTGGTGCTCGTTCAACAGCTAACCCATTTACCGTTCAAGAAATTGCAGATGTATTACAAGGAGTTAATATTCCTGTGATGGTTAAAAATCCAACTAATCCTGATTTAAAACTTTGGATTGGTGCCATTGAAAGAGTTGAAAAAGCTGGAATTAAAGAGATTTCTGCTATTCATAGAGGTTTTTCAGTTTATGAAAAAACACTTTATAGAAATAATCCTAACTGGCAAATTCCAATTGATTTAAAGCAGGAATTACCAACGATTCCATTAATTTGCGACCCATCACATATTGGAGGAAGAGATTATTTATTGTTAGAAATCGCACAAAGAGCATTTGACTTGAGATACGACGGTCTAATGATTGAAACCCACTGTTCTCCCAAAGATGCTTGGACAGATGCCAAACAACAAATAACTCCTGCTGAACTTTCAACGCTTTTGAATTCCTTAAAAGTTAGAGGGAGACAAGAAATAGAAGAAGAAGAAATAATACAATTAAGGTCACAATTAACTTCAAAAGACGAAGAAATTATTCGGATTTTAAGAGAAAGAATGGATGTTTCAAGTTTAATTGGCAGTTATAAAAAACAACATAATATTGCAATTCTTCAAAATAGTCAATGGGAAGAATCACTACGAAAAAACTTAGAAAGAGCAAAAAATGCAGACCTTTCTCCTCAATTTTCAAATGATTTATTTCGATTAATTCATCAAGAATCTATTCGAATACAAGCGGAAATTCTTTCAGAAAAGAAAAATGAATAAAACAATTTCGCCATTCAAGTACCAAGGTCAACTAAAAGTTAATAGTTCTAAAAGCTATGCACAAAGAGCTTTTATACTTAGTCTTTTAGCGAAGGATGAGACAATTATTTACAATTCAGATCAATCAAAGGATGTACTTGCCATTCAAAATTGTATTCGTCAATTAGGAGCAGAAATTATTGTTTTAGAGGAAGGACTTAAAATTATTCCACCATCTAGAAAACAATTGGAATCAGTAAGTTTAAACGTTGGTGAATCTGGTCTAGCCCTACGAATGTTAGGAATTGTTGCAACCTTGTTTTCTTCAACTGTTTATTTAACTGGTGAAGGTTCAATTTTAAATCGTTCTCAAAAACAGTTAATTGAAATCTTGGAGCAATTAGGTTTATCAGTTACCCATCAAAATTACAAGTTACCGCTACTAATTAAAGGTCAAATCAGCAATCAAAATTTGGTTATTGATACAAATGAAGGTTCGCAAGTCATCAGTGGACTTTTAATTAGTTTGCCTTTACTTAATAATCCTTCAACGATTAAACTCGTCAATATTACAAGTCGACCTTATTTAGAGATGACTTGTGAAATTATGTCTGATTTTGGAATACCGATTTCAACAGATTTTGATACTAATATTACAATTGAAGGAAATCAATTTTATCAAGCTAATTCATATAGAATTGAAGGAGACTGGAGCGGCGCAGCAAACCATTTAATTGGAGCAGCTATTTCTGGAAGTGTTAAATTAATTGGTCTCAACTCAAAAACAAAACAAGCAGATGCATTGGTTCTTTCTGTTCTTAATGAATTTGGAGCATTTATTGGAATTGACTATTTGGCCGAAGGAGAAGTGAGTTTTCAAGTTAAAGAAAGTGAAATAAAAAAACCATTTAAAGTTGATTTAACTGATGCACCTGATTTATTTCCAATACTTTCAATTTTAGCCTGCGCTGCAAAAGGAAAATCAATAATTATCGGAACAAATCGTTTACTAAATAAAGAGTCAAATAGATTAGAGGCAATTTCAGCAATGTTAAAATCTTTTTCAGTAGAGTTTGAGGTTGGAAATAACTCAATTTCAATTCAAGGAACTGGAATTATTTCTCCAATTAAACAGATTGATACATTCAATGATCATAGAATCGCAATGGCAGCTACTATAGGTGCAAGTATAACTTCATCATCTATAGAATTAAATGAAATTGAATGCATTAACAAATCCTATCCAAAATTTTTTGAAGACTTAGAGAATTTAAGCTAAACTTACTTTTTAATAAAAATGTTAACTAAATATTCATTTAAGCTGTCTAATTGAGACAAACCTATTTTATTCTTGATTTTGTTTTTATAAACACGTACAGTTCCATCCGTAATTCCTTCAATTGAAGCTATTTCTTTTGAAGGCATATTTAATCGGAAATAATTACACAAAACAATTTCTTGATCGGTTAGAAATAGATGTTGTTTTCTTAAAGTATTCGAAAAGTTTAAATTTTCCACTTCTATTTTTGAATTTTCAATTTTATTTTCATTCGTACCTTCATCGTTATAACCTTTTGCAACTTGGTTTTTTAAGCGCATCAAAAGTCCTGCATAATCGGTGTCACCACTTTTTTCAAATTCAGCTAATTGTCGAAGAAAATAGGTTTCCAACTCTTTAAATTTCAAAAGGCCTTTTTTCAATTCTTTAAGTTCTTTATCCTTATTTAGCAGTGATTCTTGTAATTCCAATTCGTTTTGCGAGCTTTTAATCTGAAACTTTTCAACGTTTCGTTTCTTTGCAAATTGCATTATTTTCCTTCTCTTAACTAAAATATATATCAATATTATTAAAGAAGCAATTGAAAAAAAGAAAGATAAAAAAGTGAATAATTTATAAACACTAAAAGAAATAATACTAGCCATTTGCCATTATTTTAAAGTATAACTTGATTTAAAAACGGTAGTGATATAAAGTCTTGCTAGTAATCGTTTGTTTATGGATTCGTAATTTTATTAAGCTAAAGATAATACAAAATAAATTGCAATTACAATTTAAGATTTAACAATTAATATAAGATCTGATTACTTATTTAGCAGTTAATCAATTACAATTAGTGTTAAAATTAAAATTTGACAAAAAAAGCCCAACCTTTCGATTGAGCTTTTCTTTATTTTAGAATTGCAATTAAGCTTCTACTAATTCATCGTAAGCTTCTTGTGAACCAACGATCATTTTTTGGAACTCACGAACACCTGTACCTGCAGGGATTAAATGTCCAACAATAACGTTTTCTTTTAATCCTTGTAAGTGATCTTCTTTTCCAGAAATTGCTGCCTCATTCAACACTTTAGTTGTTTCCTGGAAGGAAGCAGCTGAAATGAATGATTGAGTTTGAAGTGATGCACGAGTGATTCCTTGTAATAATGGAGTTGAAGTTGCTGGAATTGCTTCTCTCGCTTCCACTAATTTTTTATCCTCACGTTTCAATCTTGAATTTTCATCACGTAAACGTCTAACTGAAACTAATTGTCCTTTTTTCAATTCAGTTGAATCACCGCAGTCCTTAACGAACATCATACCGTAAAGCGCATCATTTGCTTCCATGATATCTGCTTTGTGAACTGATTGACCTTCCAAGAATCGTGTATCTCCAGAGTCAATAATTTCAGCTTTTAACATCATTTGACGAACGATTACCTCAAAATGTTTGTCATTAATTTTCACACCTTGTAAACGGTAAACTTCTTGTATTTCATTTACTATGTATTCTTGAACCTTTGTAGGACCTTCAATATTTAAAATGTCGTTTGGAGTGATGGCACCATCAGATAATGGTTGACCAGCTCTTACAAAGTCATTCTGCTGAACCAAGATGTGTTTAGAAAGTGAAACCAAGTATTTTCTCACTTCACCTAATTTAGATGTAATGATAATTTCACGATTACCTCTTTTAATTACACCAAATGATGCAGTACCATCTATTTCAGAAACAACAGCTGGATTAGATGGATTACGTGCTTCGAATAATTCTGTAACACGAGGAAGACCACCTGTGATATCCCCTGTTTTACCCGCTAGCCTTGGAATTTTAACCAATATTTCACCTGCTTCTAAAGTATCACCTTCATTTACAGAAATATGTGCATTTACTGGAATAGAATATTCACGTAATTTCTCTTTCGTTTTTGGATCAATAATATGAATCGCAGGACTTTTCTTCTTATCTCTCGTTTCGATAATTACTTTTTCTGTAAATCCTGTTTGTTCATCGACTTCTTCGCGGAAAGTTATATTTTCAATAATGTTATCAAAAACAATTTTTCCTGAAACTTCAGCAACAATTAGTGCATTGTATGGATCCCATTTACAAATAACATCTCCTTTTTTAATTTTCGAATTTGGTGTTGCAACTAACTCAGAGCCATAAGGAACATTGGCAGTCATTACAGTAATTCCTGTTTTCTCGTCAGTGATCTTCAACTCAGCTGAACGACCAACAACGATTATTTTTGTTGTTCCGTCTGTATTCGTTTTCTCAATCGTTCTTAATTCGTCGATTTCGATTTTACCATTAGCTTTCGCTTTCAAGTCAGAAATATCTGCGATGTTAGACGCCGTACCACCCACGTGGAAAGTACGAAGTGTCAACTGTGTTCCTGGCTCACCAATTGATTGAGCAGCAACTACACCAACAGCATCACCACGCTGTGCAAGTCTGTGATTGGATAGATTTCGTCCGTAACATTTAGAACAAACACCTCTTCTCATTTCACATGTTAATACTGAACGAATCTCTACTTCATCAACTCCTGATTTTTCAATGATTTTTGCAACGTCTTCAGTAATTAATTCACCAGCAGCAACAATAAGTGTTTCTGTTTCTGGAAGATAAACGTCGTGAACAGAAGTTCTACCTAAAATTCGATCGTACAATGGTTCTACTACCTCGTCATTTTTCTTCAACGCAGTTGCAACGATACCTCTTAATGTTCCACAATCGTTAGAATTGATAACAACATCTTGAGCAACGTCAACCAAACGTCTAGTTAAGTAACCAGCATCTGCTGTTTTTAAGGCTGTATCTGCCAAACCTTTACGAGCACCGTGAGTAGAGATAAAGTACTCTAAAATCGATAATCCTTCTTTGAAGTTAGATAAAATCGGATTTTCAATAATCTCTTGTACTGATGCACCAGATTTTTGTGGTTTCGCCATCAATCCACGCATACCAGATAACTGACGAATTTGTTCTTTAGATCCACGTGCTCCAGAATCAAACATCATATAAATAGAGTTGAACCCTTGACGGTCAGTTTTCAATTGATCCATCAATGTCGCAGTTAATCTAGAGTTTGTATGTGTCCAGATATCAATAATTTGGTTATAACGCTCATTGTTCGTAATAAGACCCATATTATAGTTCATCATTACTTCTTTCACGTCACCTTCAGCTTTGAGAACTAATTGTTCTTTTTCTTTTGGAATGATAATGTCATCTAAGTTGAAAGATAATCCACCTCTAAATGCCATTTCGTAACCTAAACCTTTAATATCGTCTAAGAATTGAGCAGTGCGAGATGTTCCACACACTTTCAATACTTCACCGATAATATCTCTAAGTGCCTTTTTAGTTAATACATCATTGATATACCCAACTTCTCTTGGCACTTTTTCGTTGAATAAAACACGTCCACAAGTTGTTTCAATTATCTTTAACTCAGGAATTCCTTCTTTGTTTAGATCATAAGATTTTACTTTTAAGTGCGCATGTAAATCTAATTTTTTCTCGTTATAAGCTATTATAACTTCTGTTGGAGAATAGAAAGTACTTCCTTCACCTTTAACGATTTCAGTATCTGTTGACTTTTTTCCTTTAGTAATGTAATATAAACCTAACACCATGTCTTGAGAAGGTACCGCAATTGGAGCTCCATTTGCAGGATTCAAGATATTGTGAGAAGCTAACATCAACATTTGTGCTTCCAAAATTGCAGCGTTACCTAGAGGTAAATGAACCGCCATTTGGTCACCATCAAAATCGGCGTTGAAGGCAGTCGTTACAAGTGGATGTAAACGAATTGCTTTTCCTTCAATTAATTTAGGTTGGAAAGCTTGAATACCAAGTCTGTGTAATGTAGGAGCACGGTTTAATAAAACTGGATGTCCTTTCAATACATTTTCTAAAATATCCCAAACAACTGGCTCTTTACGGTCAACAATTTTCTTTGCAGATTTAACCGTTTTAACGATACCACGCTCAATCATTTTACGAATGATAAACGGTTTGTAAAGTTCTGCAGCCATATCTTTTGGTAAACCACATTCGTGTAATTTCAAATCTGGACCAACAACGATTACTGAACGTGCCGAATAATCTACGCGTTTACCTAATAAGTTTTGACGGAAACGACCTTGCTTACCTTTTAATGAATCCGAAAGTGATTTTAAAGCTCTGTTTGATTCAGTTTTAACTGCACTTGATTTTCTTGAGTTATCGAATAAGGAATCAACTGACTCTTGTAACATACGTTTTTCATTTCGCAAGATTACTTCAGGAGCTTTGATTTCGATTAATCTTTTCAAACGATTGTTACGAATAATCACACGTCTATACAAGTCATTCAAATCCGATGTTGCGAAACGACCACCGTCAAGTGGTACTAAAGGACGCAATTCAGGTGGAATAACAGGAACAACTTTAACAATCATCCATTCAGGACGGTTGTCAATGCGAGTTTGAGAATCTTTCATTGCTTCCACAACTTGCAATCTCTTTAACGCCTCGTGTTTTCTTTGAACAGAAGTTTCATGTTCTGCTTGATCTCTCAAAGCGTAAGATAAATCTTCTAAATTCAACCCTTTAAGCAAATCATATAGTGCTTCAGCACCCATTTTTGCAATAAATTTATTCGGATCTGAATCGTCCAAATATTGATTATCCTTCATCGCAGGATTATCAATGATATCTAGATATTCCTCTTCAGATAAGAAGTCCATTTTTTTCAAATCTAAACCTTCTACTTCTGCTGTTGCTCCAACTTGGATTACAACGTAGCGTTCGTAATAGATGATTTGATCTAATTTTTTAGTTGGTAAACCTAATAAATAACCAATTTTATTTGGTAAAGAACGGAAATACCAGATATGCGCAACAGGAACAACAAGTGAAATATGTCCCATACGCTCTCTACGAACTTTCTTTTCAGTAACTTCAACACCACAACGGTCACAAACGATTCCTTTGTATCGAATTCTTTTGTATTTACCACAGTGACATTCGTAATCTTTAACTGGTCCAAAAATACGTTCACAAAATAAACCATCGCGTTCAGGTTTATAAGTTCTGTAATTTATAGTTTCCGGTTTCAAAACTTCACCACTTGAATTCTCCAAAATTACTTCTGGAGAAGCCAAAGAAATGGTGATTTTATTGAAGCTACTTTGTTTTTTTGGTGTTTCTTTTTTGAAAGCCATTTTTTATAACGATTTCGTTTACTAATTCAATTAATCCATACTTACATTCAAGCAAAGTCCTCTCAACTCATGTAACAATACATTGAAAGATTCAGGAATTCCTGGTTCAGGAATATTGTCTCCTTTAACGATTGCTTCGTAAGCTTTTGCACGACCAGTTACATCATCCGATTTAACAGTTAAGATTTCTTGAAGGATATTAGATGCACCAAATGCTTCTAATGCCCAAACCTCCATCTCACCAAATCTTTGACCTCCAAATTGCGCTTTACCACCTAAAGGCTGTTGCGTAATTAAAGAGTATGGTCCGATTGAACGTGCATGCATTTTGTCGTCAACCATGTGTGATAATTTCAACATATAGATAACACCAACCGTTGCAGGTTGATCAAAACGCTCACCTGTACCACCATCGTGAAGATAAGTTTTACCTGATCTCGGCACTCCAGCTTTGTCTGTCCAATCGTTGATTTCACTTGGTTTAGCACCGTCAAAAATTGGAGTTGCAAATTTAACCCCTAATTTTTCACCTGCCCATCCAAGAACCGTTTCGTAAATCTGACCTAGGTTCATACGAGATGGTACACCAAGTGGATTTAATACGATATCAACTGGCGTCCCATCAGCAAGGAAAGGCATGTCTTCGGCACGAACGATATTGGCTACAATACCTTTATTTCCGTGACGTCCAGCCATCTTATCCCCTACTTTCAATTTGCGTTTTTTAGCAACATAAACCTTCGCCAATTTCACGATTCCAGCAGGAAGTTCATCCCCAACTGAAATATGGAATTTACGACGTTTGTAGTTTCCTAAAATATCATTTGATTTAATATTAAAATTATGAATCAAACGACTGATTAATTGATTGATAGCTGTATCCGCTGTCCAATTCAAAGGATTAACGATTGAATAATCCAAAGCAAACAATGCTTTATGAGTAAATTTCGTTCCTTTTTTAATCAACTCTTCTTTAAAGTTATTGAAAACTCCTGAAGATTTGTTTTCTCCTAAAATCAATAGTAATTTGTCAACCAATTTTTCTTTCAAGTCAGCGAAGTCTTTTTGGTACTCTGCATCAATGGTTTCTAAAACTGGTTTATCCTGATTTTTAGATTTTCTATCTTTAATTGCTCTTGAGAACAATTTTTTCTGAATAACTACTCCTCTCAATGATGGTCCTGCTTTCAATGAAGCATCTTTCACATCACCTGCTTTATCACCAAAGATTGCGCGTAATAATTTCTCTTCTGGAGATGGATCTGTTTCTCCTTTTGGAGTAATTTTTCCAATTAAAATATCACCTTCTTTGATCTCAGCACCGATACGAATTAATCCGTTTTCATCTAAATCTTTCGTAGCTTCTTCGCTCACGTTTGGAATATCAGATGTTAATTCTTCCATTCCTCGTTTCGTGTCGCGAACCTCTAAAGAATACTCATCAATATGAATTGAAGTAAAGATATCATTACGAACAACTTTTTCAGAGATAACAATCGCATCCTCAAAATTGTAACCTTTCCAAGGCATAAATGCTACTTTCAAGTTTTGTCCAAGTGCTAATTCACCTGCTTGAGTTGCGTATCCTTCACACAAAACTTGTCCTGCTTCAACTCTATCACCTTTTTTAACAATCGGTTTTAAGTTGATACATGTACTTTGATTAGTTTTTTGGAATTTCGTTAGAGGATAACAGCTTACTTCGCTATCAAAACTTACTAATTTATCTTCATCCGTCCAATCATAACGAATGATTATTTCGTTCGCATCAACGTACTCAACAACTCCGTTTCCTTCAGCATTAATCAATACACGAGAATCTCTTGCTACCAATCTTTCGATACCAGTTCCAACTATTGGAGAATTTGGACGAAGTAATGGAACAGCTTGACGTTGCATGTTAGAACCCATCAGGGCACGGTTGGCATCATCATGCTCCAAGAATGGAATTGAAGATGCTGCAATTGATGCAATTTGATTCGCTCCAACATCCATCAAATGAAGATCTTTTGGAGGTAATACTGGGAAATCACCTTCAAATCTAGCTTTCACTAAATCAGATAAGAAATTACCATTGTCATCAATTATTGCATTTGCTTGTGCAATTGTTTTTGAATCTTCCTCTTCAGCAGCTAAATAGATTGGCTCTTCATTTAAAGTAACCTTACCATTTTCAACTTTACGATAAGGAGTTTCAATGAAACCTAACTTATTAACTTTCGCAAATACACACAAAGAGGAAATCAAACCAATATTCGGACCTTCAGGTGTTTCTATAGTGCAAAGACGCCCATAATGCGTATAGTGAACGTCACGTACTTCAAAACCTGCTCTTTCTCTAGATAAACCGCCTGGTCCTAGAGCTGACAATCTTCTTTTGTGAGTAACCTCAGAAAGTGGATTTGTTTGATCCATAAACTGAGAAAGCTGATTTGTTCCGAAGAATGAGTTAATTACGGAAGATAATGTTTTAGCATTGATCAAGTCAATAGGTGTAAAGACCTCATTGTCACGAACATTCATACGCTCACGAATAGTTCTAGCCATACGAGCTAGACCAACACCGAACTGAGAATATAATTGTTCTCCAACTGTTCTTACACGACGATTTGATAAGTGGTCTATATCATCAATATCTGCTTTTGAATTAATTAATTCAATTAAATATTTAATGATTTGTAAAATATCATTTTTAGTTAAAACTCTTGAATCTTCTGAGCTATCTAAATTTAATTTTTTGTTCAAACGGAAACGCCCAACTTCTCCTAAATCATAACGCGCATCTGAGAAGAATAATTTATCAAATACACTTTTTGCAGTTTCATAGTCGGGTGGATCTGCGTTTCTTAATTGACGGTAGATGTGTTCAACTGCTTCTTTTTCAGAGTTTGAAATATCTTTTTGAAGCGTATTATAAATAATTGTATAATCTGTTGAATTTGCATCTTCCTTATGTAAAATCAATGATTTTGCACCTGAATCTAAGATTGCATCCAAATGATCGTCTGTAATTACTAGCTCTCTATCTAAGATAACTTCATTACGTTCAATTGAAACAACCTCTCCAGTATCTTCATCAACAAAATCCTCAATCCAAGTTTTAAGAACTCTCGCAGCAAGGCGTCTTCCAACTAATTTTTTAAGATTAGCTTTGCTAACTTTAACTTCGTCAGCAAGACCAAAAATCTCTAATATATCTTTATCTGTTTCATAACCAATTGCACGGAACAATGTGGTAACAGGTAATTTTTTCTTTCTATCGATGTATGCATACATGATATTATTGATATCTGTAGCAAATTCAATCCAAGAGCCTTTGAAAGGAATTATTCTTGCTGAATATAACTTTGTACCATTAGCATGTCGGCTTTGACCAAAGAAAACACCAGGAGATCTGTGTAACTGAGAAACGATAACACGTTCTGCACCATTTACAACAAATGAACCTTTAGGTGTCATATATGGAATTGTACCTAAATAAACATCCTGAACGATTGTTTCGAAATCCTCGTGTTCTGGATCTGTACAATATAACTTCAATTTTGCTTTTAAAGGAACGCTGTAGGTCAATCCTCTTTCAATACATTCCTCTATCGAATATCTTGGTGGATCAATGAAATAATCCAAGAATTCTAATACGAATTGATTTCGAGTATCAGTGATAGGAAAGTTTTCTGCGAAAACTTTAAAAAGTCCTTCACTATCTCTGTTTTCAGGAGTTGTTTCAAGTTGAAAAAACTCTCTAAATGATTTTAATTGAATCTCCAGAAAATCTGGGTATTCAAATTGGTTTTTGCTTGAAGCAAAATTAATTCGGGTTGAATTATTTGATGTTGCCAAGGCTTTATTTTTTTAGGTTATTGTATTCTTTGTAACAAGATAAATGCTTAAAAACAGAACAAGGCATCCGCAAAATTGCGATGCCTGTTCTGTGTATGAAGAGGTAAATTACTTAACTTCTACTTCTGCTCCAGCTTCTTCAAGAGACTTTTTAAGCCCTTCAGCTTCGTCTTTAGAAACTCCTTCTTTCAATACAGAAGGTGCTGCGTCAACTAGGTCTTTAGATTCTTTCAAACCGTTACCAGTTAATTCTTTTACAAGTTTAACAACAGCAAGTTTGTTAGGACCACCAGCTTTTAGAATTACGTTGAATTCTGTTTGCTCTACTACTTCTTCAGCAGCAGCAGCTCCACCTGCCATCATAACCGGTGCCGCAGCAGCTGGTTCGATTCCATACTCGTCTTTAAGAATTGTTGCCAACTCATTTACTTCTTTAACCGTTAGGTTTACTAATGTTTCTGCAATTTGCTTTAAATCAGCCATTTTATTTTATTTTAAAAAGGGTTTAATAATAATTTATGCTCTTTCTTCGAGCGTTTTAAGGATACCTGCAATTTTGCTTCCAGCACCTGTAAGACCAGATAATACATTCTTAGCAGGACTTTGTAACAATCCGATGATTTCTCCAACCAATTCTTCCTTGCTTTTCAATGATTCAAGAACTGCTATCTGATTATCACCGATGAATACTGCTTCATCAATGTACGCACCCTTTAAAATTGGTTTTGCATTTTTCTTGCGAAAATCTGCAATCAATTTAGCAGGAGCATTAGCAACTTCACTGAACATTACTGAAGTAGAACCTTTCAATGTATCTCTCAATCCACCAAAATCTTTTCCTTCAACACGATCCATTGCCTTTTCCAACAAAGCGTTTTTTACAACTCGCATTTGAATGTTAGATTGAAAACATCTTCTGCGAAGTGAGTTAATTGTTTCTACTGTTAGTTCTGCAGTATCTGTTAAATAAACAACATTATTAGCTGTTAAATCAGCTGTTAAGTCGTCTATGTATTTTGCTTTTTCTTCTCTTGTCATTTTCTTAAGTATTAAGCATTAACAGACTTAGCGTCAATTTGAATACCAGGACTCATTGTTGCGCTTAGATAAACACTTTTGATGTAAGTACCTTTGGCAGCGGATGGTTTCAACTTTATTAAAGTTTGAATCAATTCATGAGCGTTTTCACGAATTTTTTCTCCTTCAAAACTAGTTTTACCAATAGAAGAGTGAATAATACCGTATTTATCAACTTTAAAGTCAATTTTACCTGCTTTCACTTCTTGTACTGCTTTTCCAACTTCCATAGTAACAGTTCCAGTCTTTGGATTTGGCATCAATCCACGAGGTCCTAAAATACGACCTAGCGCACCAACTTTACCCATTACTGAAGGCATTGTAATAATTACGTCAACAGATGTCCATCCTGCTTTAATTTTAGCAATATAGTCATCTAAACCAACGAAATCAGCACCTGCTTCGATTGCTTCGGCTTCTTTGTCTGGCGTACACAAAACAAGAACCTTAACATCTTTACCTGTACCATGAGGAAGGGCAACTGTACCTCTTACCATTTGATTTGCTTTTCTAGGATCTACTCCTAAACGTACACAAATATCAACGGAAGCATCAAATTTAGTGGTTGAAATACCTTTAACCAAATCACATGCTTCTGTTAGAGTGTAAGCTTTTGACAAATCAAATTTTGCCAAAATCTCTTTTCTTTTCTTTGAAACTCTTTTCATACCACTAAATTATTTGGATTTTGGTGCTTCACCACCTTTAACTGTAACTCCCATACTTCTTGCAGTTCCTGCAACCATGCGCATTGCTGCGTCAACTGTGAAACAATTTAAATCAGGAAGTTTATCTTCAGCTATTAGACGTACTTGATCCCAAGAAATGGCACCAACTTTAACTCTATTTGGCTCCGATGAACCTTTCTTGATTTTAGTGTGTTCAATTATTTGAACTGCTGCTGGGGGAGTTTTTAATACAAAATCAAAAGATTTATCACCATAAACAGTGATAACAACTGGAACAACTTTCCCCATTTTGTCTTGTGTTCTAGCATTAAACTGCTTACAAAACTCCATGATGTTCACACCTTTAGCACCTAAAGCAGGTCCAATTGGCGGAGATGGGTTAGCTGCACCACCTTTGACCTGTAATTTGATCAACGCTGCTACTTCTTTAGCCATATATATAAATTTGTGTAGTCAAACGTGAGTAATTAATGGGAAGCTTTAATCATCGTTCTCACTCCTACGGGTTAATACAATTTTATCCTTCTTTCTCTACTTGCATGTAACTTAATTCAAGAAGATTCTTTCTACCAAAAATTTTAACCATAACTTTTAGTTTCTTTTTATCTTCATTGATTTCGTCTATCACACCAGAGAAGTTATTGAAAGGACCGTCGATTACTTTGACAGATTCTCCAATAACAAAAGGGATTTTTTGTTCTTCTTCATTTTCAGCAAGCTCATCAACTTTTCCAAGTATTCTATTAACTTCTGATAAACGCATTGGAACGGGTTCTCCTCCTTTAACAGTTCCTAAGAAACCGATTACATTAGGAATTCCTTTTATAACGTGTGAAACTTCACCCACGAGGGCAGCTTCAATTAAAACATATCCTGGTAAAAAAGCCTTTTCTTTATTTACTTTTTTTCCGTTTTGAATTTTGAAAACTTTCTCCGTAGGGATTAAAACCTGATTTACGTAGTCGTTTAACTTCATTCTAGTGATTTCCAACTCTAGGTATTCTTTCACTTTTTTTTCTTTCCCGCTAACAGCGCGAACGACATACCATTTTTTAACTATTTCTCCCATTTTTTATTCTTAGAAAGTTCCGTAAATAAATCCAATTAGTCCTTTCCAAAGTGAATCAGCTTCACCTGAAATACCGAAGATATAATCCATTAAGAATATAACAAGGGAAATCAATACGGAAGATACAACTACAAGAATTGTATTGTTTTGTAACTCTTTCCATGTAGGCCAAGTAACATTGTGAACCATTTCATGGTATGTATCTTGGAAATATGTTCTAATTTTTGACACGTACTTTTGTATTATGTTGTGCACGGGCGGTAGGACTCGAACCCACGACCAATGGTTTTGGAAACCACCACTCTACCAACTGAGCTACACCCGTTTAAAAAGGGGAGTTCGATTAAAACTCCCCTCATTTAACTATATGTTTTGTAATCTTATGCTACGATTTCAGTAACCTGACCAGCACCTACAGTTCTACCACCTTCACGGATAGCGAAACGTAAACCTTTGTCCATTGCTACTGGAACGATCAATTTAACATTGATTGTTACGTTATCACCTGGCATAACCATTTCACGTCCATCAGTTAAAAGGATTTCTCCTGTTACGTCAGTTGTACGGAAATAGAATTGAGGACGATATTTGTTATGGAATGGTGTGTGACGACCACCTTCTTCTTTTTTCAAAACGTAGATCTCAGCTTTAAACTCTTGGTGAGGTTTAACAGATCCTGGTTTACAAATAACCATTCCACGTTTGATTTGAGATTTTTCAATACCTCTTAATAATAAACCAACGTTGTCACCTGCTTCACCACGGTCAAGGATTTTACGGAACATCTCAACACCTGTTACAGTAGAAGTCAATTTTAATTCACCCATTCCTAGGATTTCAACTGGCTCACCTGAATTAATAACACCTGTCTCAATACGTCCTGTAGCAACTGTACCACGACCTGTGATCGTAAATACATCTTCAACTGGCATTAAGAAAGGTTTATCAACATCACGTGGAGGAAGTTCGATATATGTATCAACAGCATCCATTAAATCTTCAACTGTTTTTACCCATTTTTCTTCACCATTCAATGCTCCTAAAGCAGAACCTTGAATAACTGGAGCGTTGTCACCATCGTAGCTGTAGAAAGAAAGTAATTCACGTACTTCCATTTCAACTAACTCTAATAACTCAGCATCATCAACCATATCCACTTTGTTCATGAATACAACCAATCTTGGAACACCAACTTGTTTTCCTAAAAGAATGTGCTCACGTGTTTGTGGCATTGGACCATCAGTTGCAGCAACAACTAAAATAGCACCGTCCATTTGAGCAGCTCCCGTAACCATGTTCTTTACGTAATCCGCGTGACCTGGACAGTCAACGTGAGCGTAATGACGGTTTGCCGTTTCATACTCAATGTGAGATGTGTTAATAGTGATACCACGTTCTTTTTCTTCAGGTGCATTGTCAATTGAAGAGAAATCACGAACTTTTGCTAATCCTTTAGAAGCTAATACGCTTGAGATAGCTGCTGTTAACGTAGTTTTACCGTGGTCAACGTGCCCGATAGTACCAATGTTAACGTGCGGTTTGGAACGGTCAAAATTTTCCTTAGCCATTTTTGTTATTTGTTACTTAGTTAATAATATACTTATTTTTTATAATAGATCCGATGATCGGATATACTCTTTTTCTATCTTGAGCCAATGACGAGATTTGAACTCGTGGCCTCTTCCTTACCAAGGAAGCGCTCTACCCCTGAGCTACACCGGCGCTCAATTTTGTTTTGAAAGTGAGCGGGAGACGAGATTCGAACTCGCGACGTTCAGCTTGGAAGGCTGACGCTCTACCAACTGAGCTACTCCCGCTTTTTAACCTTTCTGTGGGGGTGGATGGACTCGAACCAACGATACCTTACGGTGACAGATTTACAGTCTGCTGCAATAGCCACTATGCGACACCCCCAACAATTTCCGAGCCGATGGAGGGATTCGAACCCCCGACCAGCTGATTACAAATCAGCTGCTCTGGCCAACTGAGCTACATCGGCAAATTAATGTTGATACATTAAATAAAAGAACTTGTTTCCCTAGAACTGTTGTTTTTTGGGAATGCAAATGTATGAATCTTTTTTTTATCTCAAAGAACTTTTTTAAAAATATTTTATTTTTTTTTCCACCTACCTCTTTTCAAGTTCCTTACTCAATAATATATTTAATTTTGGGAATCTTGAAAATAAAAACAGCAATAGTAACGGTTTCAAACGATTTGGCAACAGACAATCGTGTCAATCGAACGTGTAACGTATTGAAAGAAAGCGGATACACTGTTGTACTCGTTGGTCGAAAACGCAAGAATAGCATTCCTCTAAAATCACAAAATCACCAATGTGTACGCTTAAACCTACTTTTTGATAAAGGTCCTTTCTTTTATGCGGAATTAAATGTAAGACTTTTCTTTTTTTTACTTTTTTCTTCTGTCGATCTCATTTTTTCGAATGATTTAGATACTTTACCTGCTGCTTTTTTAGCTCACAAGCTCAAAAGAAAGACAAAAATCGTTTATGATTCTCACGAATTATTCACTGAAGCACCCGAATTAGAAGGACGATTTGTCAAAAAAATATGGGAACGTATCGAAAAAATGATTTTCCCAAAGTTGGAGCATATCATTACTGTTAATGATTCTATCGCTGAAATTTTTAAATCGAAGTATCGAAAATCAATTATAGTGGTAAGAAATGTTTCCGAAAAGTTTGACTGGAGCGAACTAAAATCGAAAAAAGAATTAGGAATTCCTGAAGATAAAGAATTAATTATTGTTCAAGGTTCGGGACTAAATGTTGATCGAGGAATTGAAGAAGCTATTTTGGCTATGCAGTTTATTAATAACGCTATTCTATTAATAGTGGGTGATGGCGATGTTATTCCAAATGCGAAAGAATTAGTGAAAATGCATAAATTGGAAACGAAAGTTTTATTTTTCGGGAAGCGACCTTATAAAGAATTGATGCAATTTACGCGATATGCAAGTATCGGTCTTGCTTTAGATAAACCTAAATCCTTAAATTATCGCTTTGCCCTTCCAAATAAACTGTTTGACTACATTCAAGCTAACACGGCTGTTATTTGTTCCAATTTAATTGAAATACAAAAAATTGTAGAAAAATATGAAATCGGAATTTCAATTGAAACTATAAGCCCAGAAGCAATCGCTGAAACAATAAACGGACTTTTAGAAAATAAAGAGAAACTATCAGCCTATCAAGAAAACTGCAAACAAACGGCCGAAGTGGAAAACTGGGAAAATGAAAAAGTAAAATTAAAAGCGCTTTTAAATCAAGTAGTTTCAAACTAAAAAATTGCGAAAATAGATTATGGTGTTGCTAATTTTTCAAAAGAAGTGAATAGCTTTAGTTTGAATGTGGAAGATGGGATTTATTTTGTGAATGTTACTGATTTGGAAAGACATCAATCTTTATTAAAGAAATTGGTTGTTCGGAAGTAATTATTGGTCACATTCTTAATTATTTGGTCACCCCTCTTAATCTCCCCTCAAGGGGAGAAATAGATCTCGGGTAGGCCTCAAACTATTGGAAAAGAAATAAATTTCAACTCAAAACAATAATTTCTCTCGAAGTGAGATTAAAACTTCTCCACTTGAGGGGAGACTGAGAGGGGTGACACAAAATTTCAATCCCTTTTTCCCAACTTGCCAAACTGTATCAACTTATACAAATCAAACATTCGTAAAGTAAAAAATCCTTTCTTTAAAAAATAAGAGAGTAGTGGTAGAAATACAACAGAAACAGAAAGACCAACTTTTAAAAAAGGATTGTTTTTAATTCGTTGGTGAGCAATTATTAATTTTATGTTTTGAGTAAATTGCTCGTTATGTTTTACAATTTCAAGAACTTGCAACAAGCTTTTTAATCCTTCGTTGGTTTTATTCAAAAAAGTAGCGTTGTCATCTAAGTTTTTGTTCAAAACTGGATTGTCAATGTGTGTAATTGGAATGGTATTTTGAGTTAATTCAAAACCAAAAAAAGTGTCTTCGTGTCCATAACCCTTAAGTGATTCATTAAATTTCACTTTTTCAAATACTGTTTTTCGGATTAGGAAATTATTGGTTTTAAATCCCAAGTTTGGATTTTTTAATCGCTCCTCAATTGATTTACTTTCTCGAACGATGCTATATTTCCAACGTAATAAATGATTGTTGTCGGGTTTGTTTTTTTGATAAACACTTGCGCCACAAAGCACGAATGTTTCATTTTCATTGATGTATTGAATGTAATCTGACAAAAAAGTGGGCGAAATCACTTCCGAATCGCCATCTATAAACAACAAAAAAGGCTGAGACGCAAATTCCAAAAATTGATTTCGAATAGACGCTCTGCCTTTGTTTTGTTGATTTTCTATGTAAGTAACTTTGGTTGAAAAAACAGCGTTTAATCTCTTAATTGCTGGACTTGAACCATCATCGATTACAACTATTTCGATTGTTTCTTTTATTTTTTTTGACTGCTCATAAAGTGCTTCAACCAATGCGCAAACATCCGAATTGTAAACAGGAATACAAACAGTTATCATTCTCAGTAAACTGAAAAGTTAAGCCATTGTGCTTGGAGTACCAAAATTCATTGGTGGAATTCCAGCTTGTGGATCATCAATGTGTCCAAAAGTTTGCTCGTATTTATGGATATTATCTGCTAACGCTTGCAAGAAACGCTTTGCATTTTGTGGTGTCATCAATACTCTTGAACGAACTTTTCCTTTAGGCATTCCGGGCATAACTTGAATAAAATCACACACAACCTCAGCAGGAGAATGTGTAATTATTGCAAGATTTGAATATACTCCTAAAGCAATTTCTTCAGAAAGTTCAATGTTCATTTGGTTTTCTTCGTTTTCCATTCTATTTTGTTTTTATAGTTCAAATTCTTGTTCTTCAAAGCGAATATTAAATTGCTCCAACTCCTCTAAAATTGGTTCATAAATCGCTGCGTGAATGGGTAAAGTTACTCCTTTTTCGAGTAAATCGCCTTTCAAAATCATTTTTGCTGCAATAGCAACGGGTAAACCAACTGTATTTGACATAGAAGTGTAGGTTTGGTCTTCCCCTACGTTTATCATTGAAGAAATAACTTTGTGATATTTGTTGTTGAGTTCGTACTCAAATTCATGATACATCACCAACATATCTTTATCACCTTCTTCTAATTTCCATTTTTCTGCCAACAATTTCTCTAGTAATTGCGCTGGACTTGCGTTTTCAAAACCAAAACATTCATCTTTTTCAAAAATCCCGATGGATTCAAACAAAGGATATAAATTCATTCGATCTTCACGTAAAAACAATTTCAGTTTGTCTTCAACGGTTAAATCGCGGTTGTACGGTAAAAATGCATTTAAAAATGAGCGTGGAGTTAATTCCTCCGAATTTGCCATTTTGTATGAATCATCCGTCATTCCTAATTCTATAAAAACGTCCCAACCTTGACAGTAATTCGGTCTGCGCAAGGTTCCTCTGTAAATTGTGGGAATATCTTCAATACCATACGTTTTTCTGTAAGATAAGGAATCGCGATTGGCATATCCATCAAATTCTCCATACGTTCCGATTGAAAAGCGCTCTGTTCTGCTAAACAAACGATTGTAAGGAATGTATTTGTATTCGTCATTTTGTTTGAAACAAGCTGCCCCACCCTGCCCTGCTAGAATCACATTTCTTGGGTTCCACGTAAATTTATAATGCCAAGGATTGTTGTCGCTTTCCGGTGCAATCAAACCGCCACAAAAAGATTTAAAACTAGTTAATTTACCACCTCTATTTTGAATTGAATGAATTATTTTCATCGCACTCATGTGGTCGATTCCAGGATCTACCCCAATTTCATTCATAATAACTATTCCAGCTTCTTTCGCTTCTTCGTTCAAAGCCCTCATTTCTGGAGAAATGTATGAAGGTGTGATTAAATCCACTCGTAAATCGATACAGTCTTTCGCAACTTCGACATGAAAACGTGCTGGCAACATAGAGATTACTAGGTCTGAATGTCCAATCGCAGGTCTTCTTTCGTGAGGATTTAAAGCATTGAAAGCTAAAGCTTCAGCGTTGGGATGATTGTTTATTTTTCGTTTAACTAATTCGATATCTTGGTCAACGATTTTCAATTGCCAATCATTTTCTTGAGCGAGGTTCAACAAATATCTAATCATTGAAGAAGCAGATAAACCTGCACCGAGAATAAGGATTTTTTTCATTTTCACAGTTTTTTCTTAAGGGAATTAAAGCATTTAGACAGCTAAAAATCCGCGCCAAAAGTAACTATTTTATTTCGCTCGTTTGGAAAGGAAGTGGAGAATAGATAAAAAAGAAGTAAATTATAAAAACAATTAGCACACACAAAAAGTAAGAAGAACAAAATTGGTTTAAAAACGTTGTTTATATATTGATTTTTTGGACTAAAAACAAGATTCAAATACAAGTTTAACCAAAGATTCCTCCATGCTGTCGGAATGACATCGGTGGGAAAAACTTGTTGAAAATGGGTTGAATTTTCGCTAGTTATCCCTACTAATAATCATTCCGAATAAAATGAGGAATCCTTTACTTTGATGAGAAAATTGATTTAGTTTAGGATGCCATAAATAAATCCAATGAAAATCAAATTACTATTACTATTAAAAATGTGTTTTTGATAGTAGGTATTGATTAATTTTGCACCCGCATGAAACAAACATTATTACAAAAAATAGTTGACATTTTTTTCTCAATGAAAAGTATGTCTTTAGCCCTGATTTTATTCCTTGTAGGTATTGGTGCCGCAACATTTATAGAATCAATTTATGGCATACAAAGTGCTAAAATTATTATTTACAATGCAACGTGGTTTGAGCTTTTACTTTTGTATCTAACACTTAATTTAATAGCTAACATTTTCAAATACAAGATGTTTGTACGTGAAAAAATCGCTATGTTAACGTTCCACCTTTCATTTATAATCATACTTATTGGAGCAGGTGTAACACGTTATGTCAGCTTTGAAGGTTTAATGATTATCAACGAAGGAACAAGTTCTGATTTTATTTTTACTTCAGACCCTTATTTGCTGGTTTATTTAGAAAATCCAAAAACAAAATCCACCAAAATTGATGCATCAAAAAAGTACTTTTCGGTGATTACTGATAATTACTTTAAAAATGAAGTAGCAATCGATAACAAAAATTTCACCTTTGAATATGTCAATTTTCAAACGAAAATGAAAGACACTTTTGTTATTAACAAGCGATTTAAAACAAGTGCTTTGGAGTTGGTTACTGATGGAATGCAATCGAATTTCTTGTGTGAAAATGAAGTATTTATGGTTGGAAACATCCCGTTATCATTCAATAAAAAACTAGCAACTCCGGGAATTGAAACACGATTGGTTGGTGATTCAGTTCAAATCAAAACAATGTTGCCAGTTCGTTATTTGCCAATGACAGAAATGCAAAAAGCACGACAATCAGGCCTAGAAGTTTCTGATTCATTATATAAAGAAGTGAAGCCAAACACATGGGAGACTTTCAAAACCAAAACACTTTATCAAGTTGGAAACCAACAGTTTGTTTTCAAACAAAAGATTAGCAATGCAAAGAAATTATTAGTTTCTACAGGAAAGAAAAATGAAGGTTCAGATTATTTAACAGTAAAGGTAAGTGATGGAAAAAGTTCAAAAATCGTTCGTTTAGAAGGTGGAATGGGTACAATTCCTACTCCTGTTCGTTTTGATATTAATGGTGTGACTTGCCAACTTGAATATGGCTCCATTAGAAAACCAATGCCATTTAAAGTAGAATGTCGTGATTTTAGATTAGATAAATATCCCGGTTCAGAATCACCGTCTTCTTTTGAAAGTGATTTAACAATTCTCGATGAAGAAATGAAATACAAACGCAATCAAACTGTATTTATGAATAATGTAATGGACTATCGAGGATATCGCTTTTTTCAGTCCAGTTACAACTTAGACGATCCATCTACACCTGAAAATGAAGAAGGAACGAAATTGAGTGTAAATCATGATTGGTGGGGAACAAACATTACTTATCTAGGTTATTTATTAATGGCAATTGCAATGATTTTATCGCTTTTCGCTCCAGTTGGACGATTCCAGTATTTAAATGAAAGATTAGCGATTTTAAAAGAAAAAAGAAAAGAATTGATGTTCGTTTTTGTTTTGCTTGGTTCAAGTTTTACAGCTAATGCGCAACATGATGAACACGATGGACACGACCACAGTGGACACGATCACACTATTCAAGAACAAACTACTGAACCAACAGACGATGCGCATAAAAATCACCCTTCAAAAGGAATTTATCGAGTAGTTTCAAAAGAACATTCGGAAGAATTAGCTTCTTTATTGGTTTTGGATTATGACGGTCGTGTGGTTCCTTTTCATACTTTATGCGACCAGTTACTGCGCAAAATTTACCGCGACAACAAATACAAAAATTACAACGCAGTGCAAACAATTTTAAGTATGCACATGTATCCGCAGTATTGGATGGAGCAAAAAATGATTCAAGTTCCAAGTGTTTTAAGAGGTCCACTAAAATTGGGAGAATATGCGTCAAGTTTAGAATTATTAAGTAAAGAAGGGAATTTTAAATGGTTGGCAGAATATGAAAAATCGCATCAAAAACTAGAGTCAAAACGATCTGAATTCGATAAAAAACTCATTAAATTGAACGAAAAATTTGAGGTAGTTCAAGGTGTTTTTATGTGGCAATACATGCGATTGATTCCTAAAAAACAAGACCCAAATAATCAATGGTATGTTCCAATGAGTTCTGAATTATTGGAAAAAGACACAAGTGCTTCACTGCAAGTTTTTAAATATCTTAATGCAATTGATCAAGCTGCGAAAAATAAAAATTATAAAGAAGCGAGTACTCTTTTGAAGTCGATTAAAGAAATGCAACGATCTGTCGGTGAAAAAGTTGTACCTTCAGAAAGATTGGTTAAAATAGAAATCAGCTATAACAAAATGCAGATTTTCAAAAATTCATACAGAATGTATGGTTTGGTTGGTTTATTAATGTTGATTTTATTTTTTATTCGTGTCTTTACCAATCCAAATTCTAAATCAAATTCAACTATAGAAAAAATTCGAAAATTCTTTGTTTTTACATTAATTGTTGCTTTTGTTTACCATGGAGTTGGTCTAGGTTTTCGTTGGGCAATTTCTGGGCATGCACCATGGAGTAATGGATACGAAGCAATTATTTTTATCTCTTGGGTAACGATGATTGCTGGGTTTTTATTCTCCAGAAAAAATGCTGTGGTTATTGCAGGAACAGCAATTTTAGCGTCTTTAATGATTTTTGTTTCTGAAATGAATTTATTGGATCCAGAAATCACACCTCTAGTTCCTGTATTAAAGTCTTATTGGTTAATGATTCACGTTGCCATTATCACAGGTAGTTATGGATTCTTAGGTTTGGCTTGTATTTTAGGGTTATTCAACCTTGTACTTTATACCTTCCGAACGAGCAATAAAGGTGAAATTATCACCATAAATATTAATGAGTTAACTTATGTCTCAGAAATGACAATGACCATAGGTTTGTTTATGCTCACCATTGGTACTTTCTTAGGTGGAATTTGGGCAAATGAATCGTGGGGACGTTATTGGGGATGGGATCCGAAAGAAACGTGGGCTTTAGTTTCTGTGCTAGTTTATGCAGTGATTTTGCACTTGCGTTTTATTCCGGGATTGAAAGGCAAATTCTTTTTCAATGTTGTTTCTTTTTGGGGTTATTCTGCTATTCTATTTACTTTCTTTGGTGTGAACTTTATGCTTGTTGGTTTGCATTCGTATGCCCAAGGAGATGGTCTAGGAAAATTTCCAACTTGGTTAATTTGGACAATTGTAGGTTTTGCAATTTTCACAATAATTGCTGCTTTTCGTAGTAAACGTTATAACAAAATGCAACAAAACAAACTTAACGGTTAATGTTTGCTGATCAAATTATCTATGAAGATAATCACGTTATTGTCATTAATAAACGTGCATCTGACATTGTACAAGGAGACAAAACTGGAGATAGAACACTTCCTGATGAAATTAAAGATTACTTAAAAGAAAAGTACAACAAACCTGGAAATGTATTTTGTGGTGTAGTGCATCGCTTAGATCGACCAACAAGTGGTGCGGTTGTTTTTGCTCGTACAAGTAAAGGTTTGGAACGTTTGAATGGACAATTTCGCGAGAAAGAAACCAACAAAGTTTATTGGGCGATAGTTGAAAGTTTGCCTGAAAATTCAGAAGGAAAATTGGTTCATTTCCTCAAAAAGAATGAAAATCAGAATAAAAGTTATGTTTCCAAATCATCCGTTGTGGGTGCGAAAGAAGCAAAACTGCATTACAAATTAATTGCATCTTCCGACCGTTATCATTTGTTAGAAATTCAATTAGAAACTGGTCGACATCACCAAATCCGAGCACAACTAGCAAGTATTGGCTGTTACATCAAAGGTGACGTTAAATATGGAGCTAAACGTCCAAATGAAGATGGATCTATTTGCTTACATGCACGAAAATTAGCTTTTAATCATCCTACAACAAAAGAACTTTTACAGTTCGTTGCGCCTTGTCCGAAAGATGCTATTTGGCAGTATTTTGAGAAAGCGGTTGGCGAATAGTTTTTGGGTTGAAATTGTACTAATTTGCAAGAAGAAGGGGATATTTTATTTCCAAAATTCTGTTCGATAATAATAGCTAACTCGTCAATAGAATTTCCAAGTTGACAATCACTAACTTGATACAGTTATGATAATTTTTAATAGCTTTACAACTCGAAAAAAAGAAGAATTTCGTAATTTTGATTATTAACGAAAAAACAATGGACATTCAATCGAGGAAAATAGATTTTATTCAAGAGTTCCTTAAAATTCAAAATGAGGATTTAATTTCTCGCCTTGAGAAACTTTTGCGTTCCAATAAAACAAAAGAAGAAACTGCTTTCGAGCCTATGACTTTGGATGAATTAAACGCTCGAATCGATAAATCTATAAATGATTCAAAAAACAATAAACTTACTTCTTCAAATGACCTTCTTGATGAAATTGAAAAATGGAGTTAACTATCTATTGGACTGATTTTGCAAAGAATGAATTAAAAAGCATTTTTAATTATCACAAAGAGAATGTTAGTTTAAAAATCGCCCGAAAAATTATTCAGAAAATCATTAAAATTACTAATGATTTAACCAAGTTTCCAGAAATAGGAGCACAAGAAAATTTATTGATTGATAGACCTCAAAATTTTAGATATTTAATCAGTACGAACTACAAAATAATATACTGGATCAACTTTAAAAAAAACAGAATTGAAATTGTTGACATTTTTGACACAAGACAAAATCCTGTAAAAATATCTCGAAAAAAGTAAACATTCTATAATCAAAAAAATGCTAATACCCACTCCGAATTGCTGGGTATTGTTTCAGTTTCACACTTCGATAAATATTTCAAATTTTAATTTTCATTACAGTTGTTTTCATCAAAATAAATATTCCTTCCCCTTCCCCATTTTCTAAAAACAATTATCTTTGTTGTGATGGAAAAACAAGTTATTCTCAATGCCAAACATTTGGAACTTACATTGAAGCGACTTTCCCATGAATTGATTGAATCCCATAATGATTTCTCGAATACCGTTCTTGTTGGTTTACAACCACGTGGAATACACGTTGTCACACGTTTGAAAGAAATTCTAGAAGAAATCTTAGGGAAAAAAATCACTTGTGGAAATCTCGACATTACCTTTTATCGCGACGATTTCAGACGACGTGAACGACCACTCATTCCAAGCATAACCAATATTGATTTCAGCATAGAAAACAAAAAAGTTGTGCTAATCGATGACGTTCTTTACACCGGAAGAACGATTCGTTCTGGACTTGATGCCTTATTGACATTTGGTCGCCCATCAAAAGTTGAATTGCTAGTCATTATCGACAGAAGATTCTCTAGAGACTTACCCATCCAAGCAGATTATACAGGAAAAGCCATCGACACCTTGATTTCAGAACGCGTTTCAGTCGAATGGAAAGAAACCGAAGGGGCAGATAAAGTAGTTTTGTTTACAAAAGAAAGTAATGAATAATTTAAGTGTAGATCATCTTACCGGAATCAAAGATTTGACGCGTGAAGATATTGAATTGATTTTCAAAACTGCGGATAGCTTTAAAGAAGTAATCAATCGCCCGATTAAAAAAGTTCCTTCCCTTCGCGATATTACGATTGCCAATGTTTTCTTTGAAAATTCAACTCGTACCCGCCTTTCTTTTGAATTGGCTGAAAAACGATTGTCAGCTGATGTTGTTAATTTCAGTGCTTCAGGAAGTTCCGTAAAAAAAGGAGAAACATTAATCGATACAGTTAACAACATTCTTTCCATGAAAGTGGACATGGTGGTGATGCGTCATCCAAACCCTGGAGCTGCCTTGTTTTTATCTAAAAAGATCAAAGCAAAAGTGGTGAATGCTGGCGACGGAACACACGAACATCCAACGCAAGCATTATTAGATGCCTATTCCATTCGCGAAAAATTGGGAAGCGTTGAAGGTAAAAAAGTAGTAATTGTGGGCGATATTTTACATTCACGTGTCGCACTTTCAAATATTTATTGCCTTCAAAAATTAGGCGCTGAAGTGATGGTTTGTGGTCCAACAACCTTGATTCCAAAATACATTCACGAATTAGGTGTGAAAGTTTCTCACAACCTCATCGAAGCATTAGAATGGTGTGATGTAGCAAATATGTTGCGCATACAGTTGGAACGTCAAGACATCAAATATTTCCCGTCTTTACGCGAATATTCAATGCTTTTTGGATTGAATAAAGAAATACTGGATTCACTTTCAAAAGAAATTGTGGTAATGCATCCTGGTCCAATAAATCGTGGTGTTGAAATCACGAGTGATGTGGCAGATTCCAAGCAAAGTATTATTCTACAACAAGTTGAAAATGGTGTTGCAGTAAGAATGGCTGTAATTTATTTGCTCGCAGCGAAGATTGAACGCTGAAAATAATTACATTTGACAAAACAGATGCGCCATGAACTTTTCAAACGAACAAATCGGAAACATTATCATCGTTCAATCTAACGTTGAAAAACTAGATGCTGGAAATGCTCCTGAATTAAAAGCTCATTTTTTACTCATCAATAAAACAGGTAAAAACCAAATGATTTTGGACTTGTCTAAAACGAAATATTGCGATTCTACAGGTCTTAGCGCTATTCTTGTAGGAAATAGATTGTGTAAAGACACCAACGGTTCTTTCGCAATTTGTGGTTTGCAAGCAAACGTCAAAAAAATGATTGAAATTGCGCAGTTAGACAAAGTATTCACTATCTGTAACGAAAAAGAAGAGGCCGTTTCTGCATTAGCACTGTGAGTTTTAATCTTACCATTTTAGGAAGTGGTGCTGCATTACCAACTGCAGTAAGAGCCACAACAGCTCAATACATTGAATGTAACAATCGCCACATACTCATTGATTGTGGAGAAGGAACGCAATCGCAAATCCGAAAGTACGGAATCAAGCTTCAGAAAATCACACACATTCTCATATCGCATCTTCACGGTGACCATTTTTTTGGTTTACCTGGGTTGTTGAGCACAATGAATTTATTAGGCCGAAATCAAGGAATTACCGTTTATGGTCATCCTGAATTGGAGCAATTGATGAAAGGAATGTTAGAAGTTGGCAAAAATAAACTGACTTTTGAAATTAATTTTGTTCCACTTCAATATAAAGATGAACAACTCATTTTCGAAGATCGATTGATTGAAATTAGTAGTTTTCCATTGAAACACCGCATTGAAACCTGTGGATTTAAAATTGAAGAAAAACAGAAAGAATTTCAATTAGATGCAACAGCAATCAAAGATGCAGGTTTATTGATTCAACATTTTCCTTTGCTAAAAAAAGGACAAAATATTGTACTTGAAAATGGTGAAATTCGCTACTTCGAAGATTATACTTTTCCACCAAAACCTGCTCATTCGTATGCGTTTTGCTCCGACACAAAACCGAATGAAACAATCATCAAAAGCATTCGGAATGTTGACTTGCTTTATCACGAAGCTACTTTTACGGAAGAACACATCGATCGCGCGAAAGCTACCTTTCACTCTACAGCTAAACAAGCAGCAGCAGTTGCAAAAGAGGCGAATGTTAAAAAACTAATACTCGGACATTTCTCTTCTCGCTACGAAAATTCAGCAACACATATTGAAGAAGCGAAATCAATTTTCGAAAATACGATTAGTGCAGAAGACGGAATGGTGGTGAATTTGGAGAAACTTTAATTCAACCCCAACTGAAAACCTAAAGTAGTGTTGTAAGCGGATTTATTTACTGTTAGCGCGGGGTCAGAATCCCAATAAATGGAGGCATCCCAACGTAAGCTTAGATTTTTTCGCAATCGATAACTAAAGGAATATTGTCCTAGAAAACGAGAGTCAGACCATAAATCTATACGTGGTTGATAGTAACTTACCCCTGAAAAACTCCAATTTCCATCAAAATTCATAAACCAGGAAAAATAGGTGCTTGATCTAAAATCTTGATTTAAAATTCCATCCAATAAATCTTCGTGCTCATAATAGACAGAAGTACCAATAAACAAACGCATTTTCTTTGTCTCCAAAATTTTCAATCGTGGGCCCATTCCTGCAATGGCACGCATACGTTGACGTAACAGCTGATTGTATTGTACTTGGGTATAAAATTCCCATTTCCAAGGACTTTTGTAGGAATGATGTGGCAAAAAATTCAAGCGATAGGTGTAGCGAAAATGCAACATTCCCCAATTCGCAAAGGTTTGATCTGCTCCGCGAGAATAACCCAAATCTCCCAACAATAAGAAATAGTGCATCTTTGTTTTATACTGAACTTGTGGACGTAAGCTCGCATTCACTAACCAAACTTGATTTTTATTCGCATTAAAAGCAGCTGCAATCGAACCACTCCATCCGACAGTATCATCATAGATTCGTTTATTTTCAATATTTACAACTTGTGCTGAAATTGAAAAACCAATCAATGAAAGTAAAAAGACAAAAATCCATTTCATTTTTGAGCAAATCGGTATAAAAAGAAAGCCACTAAACTAAAAAGTAAATTTGGAATCCAAACAGCAATCAGCACAGGGAAACCAACATTCAAGGATGCAACTGTCATCATTTTCATTGCGAAAATATATATGAATACAAATCCCAAACCAATAGCTATATTCATTCCAATTCCACCGCGCTTTTTTTGCGAAGAAACTGAAACCCCAATAATCGTTAGAATATAGGTGGCAAATGGATAAGAGGTACGTTGATGCAATTCGATTTCGTAAAACGGAACCAAGGACGAACCTTTGATTTTTTCGCGTTCAATTAAACCTTTCAATTCTGAATAAGTCATCGATTCAGCCAAGTTTTCACGTTGCGCCATTTCATCTATTTTGAAGTAAAAAATCGTGTCTTTTTTCTGTCCGTGGATAATTTTACCTTTCGGAAAATCAATACTTTTTTCATAATAATCAATCAATTGCCATTCAAAAGTTCCTGGTTTGTTGATAGCTGTTTTTGCTTTTAAAAAATAAACAGGCTGATTGGAATCATTCCATCTTTGAACGGTTAAATCATTTATTCCGACTTGTGAATTGGAATAATTTGAAAAGAAAACAGTTTGATTTCCAGGGTAATCAGCGTGATAATCTTCGACTTGAATGGCATCGCGATAATATTTTTCTTCAAAATCTAAACGCACCTTATTAGCCCTTGGAATCACAAAATGATTTAAAATCAGCGACATAACTGTCAAAATCGTTGCGCCAATCATATAAGGTCGGATAAAACGAGTAATAGGTTTACCACTAAACCACATCGGAATAATCTCTGTGTCTTGCGCCAATTTCGCAGTGAACCAAATCACCGAAATAAAAATGATCATCGACGAAAACATATTGCCATAAAACAACAAAAAGGTCAAATAATATTCAAGAAGAATAGCTGAAATTGGTGCTTGATTAGAAATGAATTCACTGAGTTTTTCTGAAATGTCGAAAACCATTGCAAACAACATAATTATCCCCAACATAAAGAAAAATGTAGCTAAAAACTTCTTTATAATGTATTTATCGAGGATAGAAAGCATAGGTTATAATCGCTGTTTCAAAGTTGGAATCAATTGGTCTTTCCAAACTTTGAAAGAACCTGCTTGAATTTGTTTTCTTGCTTCCTTAACTAACTGCAAATAGAACGCTAAATTGTGTATTGTTGCAATTTGAATTCCTAAATATTCTCCTGATTTTATTAAGTGGCGCAAATAGGCTTTTGTATAAACTTGATCGACATACGCTTCACTTCCGGCATCAATTGCAGAAAAATCTTTCGCCCATTTCTCATTTTTGATATTAATTGTTCCGTTCCAAGTGAAAAGTAAACCGTGACGCGCATTTCTACTCGGCATCACACAATCCATCATATCAATTCCAAGTCCGATACTTTCCAAAATATTCCAAGGAGTTCCAACGCCCATTAAATAGCGTGGTTTGTCTTTCGGTAAATATTGACAAACGTGCTCCGTCATTTCATACATTTCCAACTCGGGCTCACCAACTGATAAACCACCTATTGCGTAACCATTAGCTTCAAAAGAAGCAATCGTTTCCGCTGATTCAGTACGTAAATCTTTATAAGTACTACCTTGAACAATTGGAAATAAAGACTGCTCATATCCATATTTCGGTTCAGAGGCATCGAATGCTTCAAAACAGCGTTTCAACCAACGATGCGTCATTTGCATCGAACGTTTTGCATAACCATATTCACAAGGATAAGGCGTACATTCATCAAAGGCCATTATGATATCTCCACCAATTGAACGTTGAATTTCAATCGCGCGTTCTGGCGTAAAGAAATGATAACTTCCATCTAAATGAGATTGAAACTTAACACCTTCTTCGTTTATTTTTCGCGAACCAGACATTGAATATACCTGATAACCACCGCTATCTGTTAAAATTGGTCGCTCCCAACCAATAAATTGATGCAAACCACCTGCAGCTTCAAGTACTTCTGTACCGGGACGCAAAAACAAATGATAGGTATTTCCAAGAATAATTTGCGCCTGAACATCGTCGCGTAATTCTTGTTGGTGAACACCTTTTACAGTACCACCTGTGCCAACGGGCATAAAGATCGGAGTTTCAATACTTCCGTGATCTGTGTGAAGAATACCAGCTCTTGCATTTGTATCCTTATCGTTACTCAACAACTCAAAGTGCATAAATATGTCGAAAATTACATTCGGCAAAGATACATCTATTTAACTTCGCAAATCAACTTTGAACTGAAGAAGCATATATGATTTGGATTCCAGAATTTAAGCAACTCATCCCAAACACGATTTTTATCGTTTTTTGTAGCTTCGTTCTGATACAATTTCTTTACGTTTTTTTCATTCACCGAAAACTTGCCTTTTATAAAGAAGTTCCTGCTCCCACTGAACCAAAATTACCTCCAGTAAGTATAATTATTGCTGCTAGAAATGAATCAGACAATTTATACGAAAACTTGCCTTCAATTTTAAGTCAAGATTATCCAGAATTTGAAGTTATCGTTGTCAACAATCAATCAATCGACGATAGCGGTTGGTTACTTACTGCTTTTTGTCAACAATTTCCGAACCTTCGAGTAGTAGAATTAGGTAGGAATAAACACTTGCGTCCTGGTAAAAAATTACCAATCACCCTAGCTATTAAAGCTGCGAAATACGAACATTTTGTATTGACAGATGCTGATTGTAAACCTACAAGTTCCAATTGGTTGCGCTTAATGGCATCGAAATTTAACGACCAAAAACAAATAGTTATTGGCTATGGCCCTTTTACAAAAAGCAAAGGAATTATTAATAAAATCATTCGTTTCGACACCGCTTGGATTGGTGTCAGTTACCTTTCAATGGCTTTAGCAAAATTACCGTATATGGGAGTTGGAAGAAATATTGCCTACACAAAAAGTGTTTTCAATTCTGTAAACGGTTTCAAATCCCACTACTCTATTCCTTCAGGCGACGATGATTTATTCATACAAGAGGCTGCGAAGAGAAATAATTACACCATTCAAATTGATGCTGATTCGCATTGTTACTCCCCTGCTGCACCGAGTTGGTCGCGTTGGGTTTATCAAAAATCAAGACATTATTCTACTTCGAGTCGTTACAAAAAATTCAAGAAATTTCTACTTGGAATTTATCCGTTGACTTTAATTTTAATGTGGATTTCAGTGATTCCATTGTTTTTCTTTAAAGAAATGATTTTCATAAGTAGCTGTATTTTTTTAGTTATCATTCTCTTTAAATGGTGGATTCAAGGTCGTTGTTTGAATCAACTGAAGGAACATAAATTTGCACGATTTTTCCCTTTTTGGGATTTGTTTTATGCACTTTTAATTCCAATTTTATATTACATTTCAGAACGCAAAAAATATTATAAATGGTAGAAAACGAGCATTTATCAGACAAAGCCAAGGCAGATTTAGTACTTGTTGAATTGGCAAAGCAAGGTAAACAAAGCGCTTATGCTGAGCTAATGGATCGCTATCGTGATTCTATTTATTTTATGATGTTGAAAATGGTTAAAAATCCAGACGATGCCGATGATCTAACCATTGAAGCCTTTGGGAAAGCATTTAGCCGCCTCGAACAATATTCTCCAAGTTTTGCATTTAGTACTTGGCTATTCAAAATCGCTTCCAACAATTCCATAGATTTCATTCGTAAAAAACGTATTCAGGTTACTTCCATTGACGCGGGCTACGTTACTGATGATGGTGAACGAATGCACGTGGACGCAAAAGCTATGACCTTAAATCCAGAAGAAACAATTATGCAAGGTCAGCGAGTAACTCACATGCGTCTTTTGGTGAGTAAGCTTAAGCCAAAATACCGTGAACTAGTAGAAAAACGTTACTTCGAAGAAATGAGTTATGAAGAAATCGCTGAAGAATTGAATTTACCATTAGGAACGGTTAAAGCGCAACTTTTTAGAGCTAGAGATTTCTTGGCAGCAATGATTGAAAAAACAAAAGATTCTATTTAAGTGAAACAAATTCTACATTATTTTCCAGCATTAAGTCCAAATCAAATTAAACAATTTGAAGCATTGGAAGAGCTTTATAAATTTTGGAATGATCAAATCAATGTAATTTCAAGAAAAGATACAGAGAACTTTTACGAACGACACGTACTACATTCTTTAGGAATTGCAAAAATTCAAACTTTCGAACCTGGAAGTGAAATACTTGATGTTGGTACAGGTGGTGGTTTCCCAGGAATTCCATTAGCAATTTTGTTTCCTGAAAGCAACTTTACATTGGTTGATTCCATTGGAAAAAAAATCAAAGTTGTAAATGAAGTTGCAAAAGCTATTGGTCTAACCAATGTAAAAGGGATTCATTGCAGAGCTGAGCAAGTGGAAGGAAAATTTGATTTTGTAGTAAGTAGAGCAGTTACGAGAATGCCTGATTTCCTAGTTTGGGTGAAAGGTAAAATCAAAAGTAAATCAAATCACGAACGAAAAAACGGAATTTTATACCTAAAAGGTGGAGATTTGAGTGAAGAAATGAGTACTGTAAAACAGAAATATAAAGAGTTTCTACTTAGTGATATTTACTCTGAAGATTTTTTCGAAACGAAGAAAGTAATTCACGTAGTTATTTAATTCAATAAAGCAGGATATACCAATTGAAAACTTGGAATTTCAACTGGAAATTGTTCGCCTGTCACTAAATCCTGAAAAGTATAAAAACCACTCATTCTTCCAATTGGAACAATAATCTGACAGCCTGAAACATATTCGTGAAATTCAAATTGTTTTAAAATTGGCTGTTCACCAACAACTCCGTCACCACTAACAATTGAAGACCCGTGATTTAGATGTTCTATTTTCCAATAACGTCTCAAAAGTTGCACTGGATGTTCCCCAAAATTTTGAATTCTAATGCGATAATTGTACAAATAAGAACTACTGTCAATATTAGAAACATCCCCTCTAAAAGCAGTGTTGACTTGAATTTGAACAGAATTAATTGTCTTTTTTGACATTCTAAAAAGTTTACGAATACAAAGAAAACAAATGGTTTTAAATATAGTTTAGAATCATTCTAAATTAATTAAATAAGTCATTTTAAATTCACAAGAATTAACATTGGTAAATCATTTTTATATTTTTGTTGGTCAATTTAAACAATTAATGCATGTCCAAAACAGTAAGTATCCGTAAAGGTTTGGATATCAGACTAGAAGGAGAAGCAGCGAAGAATATTTCTACTTTGCCTCTATCTCCAACTATTTGTATATCCCCGTTGGATTTTCATGGCTTAAACCCAAAATTGGTTGTGAAAGAAGGTGACGCAGTTAAAGCTGGTGATGCTATCTTCTTTGATAAAGCACATGAATCCGTAATGTATTGTACGCCTGCAAGTGGAATTGTGAAAGCAATTGTTCGAGGTGAAAAAAGAAGAATTCTTCAAGTGTTAATCGAAACAGGTGCTGAGCAAGTTCATCGCCAATCTGATCCTGTTAATGTTGCAAATGCTTCATTAGAAGAAGTAAAATCTAAAATGCTAGCGAATGGATTATGGCCGCTTGTTAAACAACGTCCTTTGGATGTAGTTGCAGACCCAAACCAAAGTCCCAAAGCGATTTTTGTTACAGCATTTGACTCTTCTCCATTAGCTCCAGATTTTAATTTTGTTCTTGAAGGAAGAGAGAAAGATTTACAAGCTGGTTTAATAGCATTATCAAAACTAACAACTGGTAAAGTTCATTTGAATATCAACCCTAATCAAAGTAGTGTTTTTTCAAGTATTTCAGGTGTTGAAATCAATAAGTTTGCAGGAAAACATCCTGCAGGAAATGTAGGAACTCAAATCCATCACATTGACCCTATAAACAAAGGAGAATTTGCTTGGACTTTAAACGCAATTGACGTTGCAATTATTGGTCATTTTTTCAATACTGGAAAATTTGATTTGACAAGAACTATTGCTTTAACAGGTTCGGAAGTTTCAAATCCGCAGTACTACAAAGTCGTTCCTGGAACTTCCATGGAATCAATTGTTAACGGAAAAGTGATAGGCAACCACGTTAGATATATCTCCGGAAATGTATTAACAGGAGAAAGAAAAGAATTGAACGAGTATTTAGGATATTATCACAATCAAGTGACAATCATTCCTGAGGGAGATCAATATAAATTTTTCTTAACGAAAGGATGGTTAGGTTTAGGTTTCGATAAATTCTCTAATTCTAGGTTATTTCCAACTTTCTTAATGCCAAAATCTAAAAAGTTTGTTTTAGATACAAATACTAATGGTGAAGAAAGAGCATTCGTTGTCACTGGAGAATTAGATCGCGTATTTCCTTTCGATATTTTACCGATGCAACTTGTAAAAGCTGCAATTACAAACGATATCGACGGAATGGAGAATCTTGGTATTTACGAAGTAGCACCAGAAGATTTTGCTTTGTGTGAATACGTTTGTACAACGAAGATTGATATTCAAGACAAAATTCGTCAAGGATTAGATGTTATTGCTAAAGAATGTATGTAATTAAATAAATAGAAAACAGTGAAATTCTTAGAAAACATATTACACAAAATGGAACCCAACTTCGTAAAAGGAGGGAAATATGAAAAATGGAATCCATTATTTGAAACTATAGCTACTTTCGCTTTTACCCCGAAATTAGTTACAACCAAAGGCTCACACATCCGCGATGGTGTAGATTTGAAAAGAACAATGATGACAGTTATTTTAGCTATGATTCCTTGTTTGCTTTTTGGTATTTACAATACAGGTCATTGGGAAATGGTTGCATCGACAGGAGATAGAAATTTAACCTACTTCGCTGATTTTGCAGACAAATTTATGAATGGACTTGTTATCGTTCTTCCATTAATAGTTGTATCATACAGTGTAGGTTTAGGAGTTGAATTTTTATTTGGAATGCTAAGAGGACATTCACTTCACGAAGGATTCTTGGTATCGGGAATGTTGATTCCATTAACAATGCCAGCTGACGTTCCTTTATGGATGGTTGGAGTTGCAACTGCTTTTGCCGTGGTTATTGGAAAAGAAATTTTTGGAGGAACAGGAATGAACGTTGTAAATATTGCACTTACAGCTCGAGCATTTTTATTCTTTGCTTATCCAACTTCTATGTCAGGAGACAAAGTTTGGTTAGCGGGAACAGAAACAGACGGTGTTTCAGGAGCAACCGCATTAGGAGATTTAGCAACGTTTATGTCAGATAAACCAATCTTTGAAAATTTAAGTGGTTTCACAAATGAATACACAGCTTGGGAAGCTTTCACAGGAATGATTCCAGGTTCAGTTGGTGAAACATCAACTTTAGCTTGTTTAATTGGTGCTGGAATTTTATTAATTACAGGAGTTGGTTCATTGAGAATTATGGCTTCGTTTTTTGCAGGAGGTTTAGCAATGGGTCTTTTATTAAATGCTGTTGGAGGAAATCCTTATTTTGATTTACCAGCTTATTTCCATTTAATTCTCGGAGGTTTTGCGTTTGGTGCTGTATTTATGGCAACAGATCCTGTTACTGCTGCGCAAACTGCAACAGGAAAAATCATTTATGGATTCTTAGGTGGACTTTTAGCAATTCTTATTCGAGTATTAAATCCTGCTTACCCTGAAGGAGTAATGTTGGCAATTCTATTTATGAATATTTCTGCTCCACTAATCGATTACTATGTAATTCAAGGAAATATTAACAGAAGATTAAAACGAACTAAAACTGCATAATAATGGCTATCAATAAAGAAAGTAACGCATATACAATTCTCTTCGCGACAGTTATGGTTGTTGCGGTTGGAGGGATTTTGGCTTTTCTATCGCTTAGTTTAAAACCTATGCAAGAGGCCAATGGTAAGATTAAAAAGAAAATGGAAATTCTGAAAGCTCTTTTAACAACTGAAGAATTTCAAACAATTACTAGGTCAAATGCTGAGGCAAAATATTCAGAATATATTAAAGCAGAAGTTGTATTAGATCAAAATGGTAAGGTTAAAGTTGAAGGAAAAGATGCTGCATTTAACGTTGACATTAAATCAGAATACAAAGACAAAACTCTTCCTGTATCGAAAAGAAATTTCCCGATGTTTATTGCTGAAAAAAAAGGTAAAAAACTGTACGTAATTCCAATAATTGGTAAAGGACTTTGGGGTCCAGTATGGGGGAATATTTGTGTTTCTGAAGATAAAAGATCTATTACTGGTGCTTCTTTCGGTCATCAAGGTGAAACTCCGGGATTGGGAGCAGAAATTTCACAAGGATTTTTCATCGATAGATGGACAAAAGGAGATGAGAAAATTTCTGATGAAAATGGAGATTTCGTTCCATTTGAGGTTGTAAAAGATGGTTCTGGACCAAATCCAACGAAAATAGATGGAATCTCAGGAGGAACAATTACTTCAAAAGGAGTAGAAGAAATGGTTAATCGTTGCCTTGTTCCTTACACTGTTTACTTTAAAAACTTAAAATAAGAAAAATGAGTGAAACTACAATAAAAGTTAAAGCTCCAAGCGAGCCACTTTTTTCGAAAAAAAATGTAAAACTACTTACAGATCCGTTAACAGATAATAATCCTGTAACAGTTCAAGTTCTTGGTATTTGTTCATCGCTTGCAATTACAGTAAAAATGGATACTGCACTTGTAATGGGACTATCTGTAATATTCGTAACCGCTTTAGGGAATTTTGTTATTTCTGCATTACGTAATATAATGCCTTCAAAGATTAGAATTATTGTTCAGTTAGTTGTTGCTGCTGCGCTTGTGATCATTGTTAATGAAATATTGAAAGCATACTTACCAGATATCTCAGAACAACTTTCAGTTTTCGTTGGTTTAATTATTACCAACTGTATTATTATGGGGCGTTTTGAAGCATTCGCTATGGCGAATAAACCTTGGCCATCTTTATTAGACGGAATTGGAAATGGAATGGGTTATTCAGTTTTACTGCTTATCGTTGCTTTCATAAGAGAATTACTTGGTTCAGGAAGTCTTTTTGGAATAAAACTGTTTGGTTCAGCAATTCCAGGAGAAGAATGGGGATTGTACACAATGGGGTATGCAAATAACAATTTAGTAATTCTTCCTCCAATGGCCTTGATTATTGTTGGGATAATTATTTGGATTCAAAGAGCTAAAAACAAAAGCTTACAAGAAGAAAATTAAACAAATTAATACTTAAAAAAGTGGAAACTACATTAGATATATTCGTAAAAGCTATTTTCTCTGAAAATATGATTTTTACCTACTTTTTAGGAATGTGCTCTTATTTAGCTGTTTCTAAAACTGTAAAAACAGCCGTCGGTCTTGGTGCTGCTGTTATATTCGTTTTGGTTGTAACTGTTCCTTTAAATTGGTTACTAGAAAATTATCTATTAAAAGCTGGCGCATTAGAATGGTTAAATCCAGCTTGGAAAGAAATCGACTTGAGCTTTATTTCATTCATTATGTTTATTGCCGTTGTGGCTTCTGTTGTTCAATTGGTTGAAATGATAGTTGAAAAATTCTCTCCAGCGCTTTATGGTGCCTTGGGGATATTCCTACCATTAATTGCTGTTAACTGTTCTATTTTAGGAGGTGCACTCTTTATGCAAGAAAGACAATATTCAACTTTTATGGATGTTACAGCCTTTTCAATGGGTTCAGGAATTGGTTGGGCTATAGCGATTGTTTTAATTGCAGGTATTCGTGAGAAAATTAGATATTCTCATATTCCGGCGCCTTTAAAAGGATTAGGTATCACATTTATTATCACTGGTCTTATGGGATTAGCTTTCATGAGCTTTAGTGGAATTAAATATGTTGATGAACCGAAGAAAGAGAAAAAAGAAGCTTTAACAGAAAATGCTTCTAACAAAGTAGCAGAATTATCCACTTCAAATAAAGACGCAAAATGAGTTTAGGTGTATTAATGACCGTAACGGTTATCATTTTCCTTTTTGTTACCCTTTTGCTAACTGCAATGTTATTATTTGCAAAAGCTAAGTTATCACCAAAAGGAAAAATTACCATTGATATTAATCATGGTGAACGAATTCTTGAAGTTGATGGTGGAGGAACTTTACTTGGAACTTTAGGTAATGCAGGTGTATTCTTACCTTCTGCTTGTGGTGGAGGTGGTACTTGTATACAATGTAAATGTCAAGTATTAGAAGGTGGTGGAGAAATCTTACCAACTGAAATTCCAAACTTTTCTAGAAAAGAAATAGCTGATAAATGGCGATTGGGTTGTCAAGTGAAAGTAAAAGAAAACATGAAAATTCATGTGGAGGAAGAAATACTTGGTATTAAAGAATGGGAAGCAACAGTTGTTTCAAATTACAACGTTGCAACATTCATTAAAGAATTTATTGTAGAAATTCCTGAAGATATGGACTACAAAGCAGGTGGATACATTCAAATTAAAATACCTGCATGTACAGTTAAATATTCAGAAATGGATATTGCTGCTCATCCACAAGATCACCCTGGTGAGCCTGATAAATTCAGAAAACATTGGGATAAATTCGGAATGTGGGATTTAGTTATGAAAAACGAAGAAGAAGTTGTTAGAGCCTATTCAATGGCTTCATACCCAGCTGAAGGAAGAAGAGTAATGTTAAACGTACGTATTGCAACTCCACCTTGGGATAGAGCGAGAAATGGTTGGATGAATGTAAATCCAGGAATTGCATCTTCATTCATTTTTAACTTAAAAGTTGGTGATAAAGCAGTCATTTCTGGACCTTATGGAGAATTCTTTATAAATGATTCAGATGCAGAAATGCTATACATTGGAGGAGGTGCTGGAATGGCTCCGATGCGTTCTCATTTATATGAGTTGTTCAAAACGATTAAAACTGGTAGAAAAGTTACTTACTGGTATGGTGGTCGTTCAAAAGAAGAATTGTTCTACATCCACTATTTTAGAGATTTAGAAAGAGATTTTCCAAACTTTAAATTTTATTTAGTTTTATCAGAACCTTTACCAGAGGATAATTGGGTTGCTAAAAAAGATACTAATGACACGGAAGGTGATGGTTTTGTTGGTTTTGTTCATCAGGCGGTAATTGACCAATATTTGTCAAAACACGATTCTCCAGAAGATATTGAATTTTACTTCTGTGGTCCTCCAATGATGAATAACGCAGTTTTAAAAATGTGTGATGAATGGGGAGTGCCTAAAGAAAATGTTAGATTCGACGACTTTGGTGGATAATCCAAAATAGATAATTTAAAATCCTACTTCGGTAGGATTTTTTTTACAATAAAGATTTTAATAGAGTAATTTCTTCTTCAGAATTGAAAGAATGTAAACAAATACGAATACATTCTTTACCTAGCGGAACAGTGGGTGAAAAGATTGGCTTCGTGTAAATACCATTATTTCTCATTCGTTCAGCTAAAGCAATTGTATTTTCAATGTTTTCTGTTTGAATTATCTGTATTGGTGATTTTAAATCTGATGGATAACGATGTTTATCAATCAAATCTTTTCTAAATAATTCAATATTACTTTGTAAATCAATTTGTCTTGATTGAATTATTTTATGGTTTACTAACCTTTCAATCAATTGGTAATCACTTGGTGGCAATCCAGTTGTATAAATAAATGGTCGCGCAAAATTTATTAAAAAGTCAATTAAATCTTTTGAACCGAGAATTGCAGCGCCATGAAAACCAAAAGCTTTTCCGAAAGTAATAACGCGAGCAAAAATTGTAGATTCAAGTTTTAATTCTTGCACTAATCCTTGTCCTTCTTTGCCGAAGACACCAACTGAATGCGCCTCATCAACTATTAAAAAAGCATTATTACTCGAACACTTTTTTGCTATTTGATTGAGTGGACTTAAATCGCCATTCATCGAATACAAGGATTCAACAACCACGTATACAGATCCTGAAGCTAATTTAAGTTTTGCCTCTAAGTCGCTTAAATCATTATGATTAAAACTAATTGCTTTTGCAAATGACAAACGAATTCCATCGCGAATACTTGCGTGAACTAACTCATCATATAAAATGGTATCACCTCGTTGCGGTATTGTGCTCAGTAAGGATAAATTTGCAGAATAACCAGAATTAAAAACCAAAGAAGAAGCTACATTGAAATGCTTAGCTAAAAAAGATTCACAACTTAGAGCCTCTTCCGAATTTCCAGAAAGCAATCTCGAACCTGTCGCTCCTCTGGATTTAAAATCTTCGATTGTTGAAAAACCATCATGAGCAAAACCTAGATAATCGTTCGAAAAAAAATCAATTTCTAATTTCGAAAGGGATAAAGAACGAATTGTACCTTCTTTTCTTCTCCTTTCTAGTTTCTCAAGAAGTTTTAAATCCATTTACAAGGAATCAACAGAACTTACTTTTCTTGGTACGAAGCCATTTTCAATAGCTTCCAATCTAGCCGCTTCTAATTCCTTTTCTCGTTGAAGTTCCTTTGCTTTTCGAGCCTCGATTTTTTCGTCGGGAATAGTTACAGGTTGCTCAGCATCTTTAAAAGGTTCTTTCGGTATTAAACCTAAAATATCAAACATTTCTTTATCCTCATTGAAATCAGGGTTTGGTGTCGTTAATAATTTATCTCCAGCGAAAATAGAACCTGCTCCAGCCATAAAACATAAAGCCTGGGCTTCCATATTCATTTTTGTTCTACCAGCTGAAAGACGAACAACTGTTTCAGGGAAAACGATACGCGTCGTAGCAACCATTCTTATCATTTCCCATTGTTCGATTGGTTTTTGATCTTCTAAAGGTGTACCTTCAACAGCCACCAAAGCATTAATTGGAATGGATTCAGGCGGAGTTTCCATTTGCATATAACTCAACAATAATCCCATTCTATCTTCAACAGCTTCTCCCATTCCAATAATTCCTCCTGAACAAACCGTTATACCAGCTTTCCGAGCATTATCAATTGTATTTAATCGGTCTTCGTATTCTCTCGTTGAAATTACATCACCGTAAAACTCTGGTGAAGTATCCAAATTATGATTATAAGCAAATAAACCTGCATTTTTCAATCGTTTCGCTTGGTCTTCGTTCATCATACCCAATGTACAACAAACTTCCATTCCCAAGTCATTTACAGACTGAACCATTTCAATCACATTATCAAAATCTTTGTTATCGCGAACTTCACGCCAAGCTGCACCCATACACAATCTTGAAGAACCATTAGCTTTCGCATTTTTTGCTTGCTCAATAACTGATTCAACTGTCATTAATTTTTGAGCTTCGACGTCTGTATGATAACGAGCTGCTTGAGGACAATAACCACAATCTTCAGCACATCCACCTGTTTTAATACTTAACAAAGAAGACATTTGAACCTCTCTAGGATTATGATATTGGCGATGAATTGTAGCTGCTTCAAAAACAAGTTCTAGTAATGGCTTATTGTATAATTCAACAAGTTGCTCTTTGGTTTGATAGTTTGGATTTACTTTCATAGTGCAAATATAAGAACTGAATGGGTAATTAATTGAAAATGTAGAATTGAAAATGTAGAACTGAAAATTAAAGTGAAGAGTGAAAAGTGAAAAAAAGTGGAACTGATTAAATTTACTTTTTCTCAAGTAAGCAAGCTGCATAGGCTTTTACTGCTCTTCTTTCTCCAAACGAATCAACTTTTTCGTGAGTAGTAGCTTTAATTGAAACAGCATCTATATCTATCTTCAAAATTTCAGCAATAACAAGTTGCATAGCAGGAATATGCGGATTCAACTTTGGTTTTTCTAAAATTACGGTAGAATCTATGTTTATAACCGAATAACCTTTTTCGTTAACTTTACTATAAACTTCTTTAAGTAGAATTTTTGAATCTATTCCTTTAAATTGTGGATCAGTATCTGAGAAATGAAAACCGATATCGCGAAGATTAGCTGCTCCTAATAAAGCATCACAAATAGCGTGTAAAAGCACGTCGGCATCTGAATGACCAACAGCACCTAAATCAGATTCTATTTTCAATCCTCCAATCCATAAAGGATAATTCTCTGCTAATTGGTGCACATCAACACCATATCCGATTCGAATATTCATTTATTCTCCAGCTGTTGCAGTGCCTCCACCTTGTCCTAAGTATAAGCGAATCGTAAATCTTAAAGTATTTGCTAATGGACTTTGGCGACCACTTATAGAAGCTAAATAAGAAAAATCAAATGCGAACATATTGTATTTCAAACTTGCACCGAAATTTAAAAACTGACGATTACCTTTGTTTTTGTTTTCGATGAATACACCAGAACGAACAGCAAAAACATCGTTATACCACCACTCTACTCCTGCGGCGATATTGATTTCAGCTAATTCTTCTCTTAATCTTGAACCTTTTACGATTTCATAAGAGCCATCAGTGTTTTGAATAAAGTTTCCGTCTTCATCTTTTGCCAATGCACCAGGTGCATCATAAAAAGATTGAATCATTCCGCTAATTACACCAACATCATTTGTTCTTCCTATGAATGCATCGCTAGGTAAACTTTCATATCCAACTGTAGATTTTGTAATTCCTGGAGTAGGAACCAATAATTTTTGCAAATCAACTGCAAAAGTTACGTGGTTGTATCTATCAAATTCTGCTTTGAATGAGTTTCCAATTTTCATATTCATTGGAATGAAATCTCGTTGAGATAATTCTGAATAAGCAACTTTGTTTCCAATATTATTAAAGGTTGCAGCAAACGTGTAAACTCCATCTAGTTTTCCGATTTTTGCGTCATCGTTGTAGTATGTAAAAGATAAATCAGCTGCACCAACAACTCCTGGTTTTGTGTTCACTCCACCAACTGTCAATCCACCAGTTAAATTCGAATAAGCAAATTTTCCATTTAAACCGATACTTAATTTGTCCGCCAATTTAAATGCATAAGCACCTGTAAGCTCGAATTCACTTGGTTTATCATCACGAATTACATTTCCAGAAGCGTCAGTAAATGTAATTTCACCTAAACTAAAAAATCGTAATGAACCTCCAATTGTATGAATTTTATTTAATTGCACATATCCAGACAAATAAGATAAATGAATGTCATTTGTCAATTGTCTTAACCAAGGAACATAAGATAAACTTACTTCTGATTTCATTTTAGAAAAACTTAATGAAGAAGTATTCCAATAAACAGAGGTTGAATTTGGACTTAATGCTGTTCCTGCATCTCCCATTCCACCCGCTCTTGAATCTGGCGTGATTGACATAAAAGGTAATGCTGTAGTAATTGTGTTTAACTGTAAGTCATTGTCTGTAACACCTGAACCTGTTGGTTGAGCAAATGAAATAAACGAAATGATTGTAAAAAAAATAATTAGACCAGTATTTTTCATTCAGAATTGTTGAAATATAGATTTGTAAATATACGTAAAAGTGAAAGTTTTATTGTTTTATCAGCGCAAAATAACCAATTTTTCTGTTTTCTCTGTTGTTAAACCATCAGAATTTTTAATTTTTAAACGATAAACATAAACTCCTTTAGCTAATTGATCTTGATAATCATCCTTGCCATCCCATTCAATTCCTTCTACTCGAAAGCCCGTTGTTGGAACATTTGTATTAATAGTTTTTACTAAACGTCCTGAAACTGTGAAGATTTGAATTTGAGTTTCTAAACTGTTACAAGCTTGATTATGTTCAAACATAAATGACGTTTTGGTTGTAAAAGGATTTGGGTAATTATAAACGTGATCTAATTTTGGTTCTTCTTTTTCTTGAACAACAAAATCAATTATTGTGGTGGAAGAATTGTTATTTACATCCCAAACTTTAATTTCTAAGGTATGCTTTCCTTTTTCCAAATTTTTAAGTTGATACCTAATTTCACCTCTTTGGAAATTATCTAATTCAGATACATAAAAATCATTAAGATTAATTGGATTTGCAACATCACCGTCTAAAACAGCTAAAATGTCGTGACCAATTCCGTTTCCGACTGTGTTAATTCCATTTTCGTCGAATGCTTTTAATAATAGTACAGGTTCAGAATCCGTTACGCTTCCATTTATAAATTTTTCATCGTTCATAAATGCCTCTAAAGTTGGACCTTGATTGTCAACAATACCGTTTGGATCTATTCCTCCAATAACAAAAGTTGTGTCATACCCAAAAGCATCGTCGTTGTCATTAAAAGCATAATAGCTAATTTTTCCATCACCGAAGTTTAACGCAATATCTTTCGGAACGACAAATGAAAACTCAAAATAACCAGCATTAATAGAAGCTTTTCCTTTGTAAACGATGTTTCGTTGGAGTTCATAACTCATTTCAGGTGAAGTTGGGTCTTGCCCTAATGTTTTTTGTGTTTTAATTTTATCAAAAATAGAAGGAACAACAATGCCCGTGAAATCATTCAAGATATCACCATTGAAATTTTCCAAATGTCCTTTGATAGTTACTTTACTTAAAGCTTTTAAAGTGTCTATCTGAACCAAAGGATTTTTACCATTTATGCTATCAGTTACGATTTTAAATTTTGGAAGAGCAATTTTTAAAGCTGGATCACCAATCAAAGTAAAACTTCTTTTATTGTCACTATTTCCTGCCTCATTTTTGGTTCTTTGAACAATCTCTCCAAAAGTTCTTGGATTTCCTTGTGCATCGCGTTGAAAAACATTTCGGTAAAAAGCTAAACCTGTATTAGAATTTACACCGAAGTAAACAGAACGTGTAGTTGTCATCAAGGCAATTGCTGCTCCATTTGGATTTAAAGACGCCCACTCACCAGCTGAAACTCTTGATGGATCATCATACTTTGTGAATTCACAAGTTGCTGAAACAAATAAATTCAAAGCATTGATATTATTCCATGACTGAATTTGAGGAATCGTAACCACTCTTTCTTCTGCAAGTCCAACTTCTCCACCATGACCAACATAATTTACAATTAATGCCCCACGTTGAACTCGATCTGTTATAGCGTTGAAAACATCCGGATATCGTTGACCTCCCGCAGAAGTTTGCTGCGGAAAAGCATCCATATAAAGTTTATCGCAATTCATTTCTCTATGATTCTTTTTAACCCAATTATACTGTGGTTCAGTATCATATTTTAGGAAATACCCCCCCTCTTCATCATCAGCAACTTGTACAAATTTCAATCGCCAATCTCCGTAAGTGTTTGCACTATTATCTCCCAGACAACAAGAAGCACCTTGATTTGCAAACAAACTTGACCCATTTTTCATATAATGTTCAATTTTATCAACTTGTTGTTTTGCTTGTGTAATGTTGCTTGCTAAAATTCTACCAATTCCAATGTCCAACATATCAGTAGACTCAATTGACTCGTTGTCATCTAGCATTCCAAAGAAATCATCAGTTACCAATGCTGAAATATGATTTTCACTATTATCAACTTGGTAAGTTAGGACATAATTATTGTTGTTTGAAACTCTATCTTTTGGATCGTAAGTTCCATCACCAAAAAGCAATAAGTACTTTGGTTTGGATGAAGGATTTAAGGCACCTCGATCGTAAAACATTTTTGCAAACATTCGAATTGCTCCTGCATCTTTTGCTCCAGAACTAAATTCATTAAAAATTGCATCAGTTGTAACCACGTGAACAGTTAAGCCTTCCTCACGATGTAAATCTGCAAGGCGGTTAGCTTGAGAGATAAAATCAGAATGTGTTACAATCAAATAATCTGCTTGAGATAAACCGTGTAAATTTTGATTAGCCACAGGACCAACCAATTCAGGAGTAAAAAACGAAGAACCATTTGATGCTACAAATTCTTTATATTCTAAACTTGTTTTAAAAGTGAAATTTGAACCTGCAAGTACACCACTTATTCTTTTAGGTTGCTGTCTATCTGATACATCCCAAACAAAACCATTACTTGGAAAACTAGTAATAGTATAGGCTGCAACCTTTGTAGGTTGGTTGACTATTAATGATCTAAAACCAAATTGAGTTCCGTAAAAAACTAATTTTCTTTTCGTATTTAAAAGAATTCTATCCAAGTAAGTTAACATATTTGGATTATTCCTTGTAACAGAAATTTTAAGAGGAATTGTTGATGGGGGATTAACTAAATTAAATGATTTAGTTGATCTAGAGAAATCTGTGCCGCCTGTTCCTGGCAATAAATCATCTAACAAAGTTTGATTATTAACTGAAAAACGTTGACTTGTTCCAGCAGAAGATGCTGCATTAGAAGCCATTGCAGACTTAAAACGAATAGGTGCCGTTTCGATATTTGGAATTGAAAAATTAATAGTTCTCTCTAACTCAACATCAAATAACTCACCATACCAACGTTGTCCTCCACTTACTAAATTTAAAATATCATTTTCATAAACATCTCTGAAATCATAATTCGTAAAAGTTGTATCGGCTATATTGTCGTTTAGTGGTAATGTGGAAATTCTATTTGGAGAAACGCCTGAATTGATATTGATGAAGTAAAATGAATAATCAGAATATGGATTTCTACGTTGCTCGAATTCAGTAGTTCCATTTGGATACCATTTATGAGGACCCCAAGCATTAAACAAAATATAATCATTCGCATCAAAGCTGCCGTCTTGGTCGCCATTAATAAAAATAGCATTATTTATTAAATCATCCGGTCTATAAATCGAATTTAATTCTGGTATTACACCATCACCATTTCCGTAGATATGAATATGATTTGGATTTAACCCAGCTGTACTTATTCCACAAGATTCTAAAAACGCCTTATCAATTTTATAAATACCATCTTTCTGAACTGAAATTTTAAACCAAGTTCCAGAACCTTCGCGTAATACCGAATTTTCAACAAAATCTTTTTGAATTGAATTAGATTCAGTTTTAGTAATTTCAAACGAAATACTTTTTAATCTATAAATCTGATTGTTTGTTTTTTTATAAGGAATAGAATAAACTACAAAATAATTTTGATTTCCCGCAGAGGTTACCTTGTAAGAAATACTTATGTTCTCTGAAAGATCGTAATTTAATGTAGATAAATGTTTTTTATCAATCTCAGGAGCAAGTTCAAAATCTATGCTTTTAATTTTTACTGATGCATTTTTAAATTTAACATCTTCTCTTGAATAAAAAAATGGGATGCCGTTATCAAGCCCACAATCTTTAACTTCTGGATATACTAAACTTTCACCTGTTTCTTTTATCAGTGTTTGTTGCCGCCACTCTAAATTATACTTAAATTCTTGTGCAAATACGGTAATATTTAGAAAGAAAAGAAAAATTAATATTATATTTTTACACTGCATACTTTTTAACGTTTTCAAGGATGAACTAAGAAAAAACGAATAAACATCTTTTTTATTTGAATAAATATTCGATATTTGTAACCTTAAAACCAAAACCTCGTTAAGATTGTTCGTGCTTAAACCTAAGTTTGTGAAGACATACGGCTCTAAATTATTTATATTAGCAATGATATTCATTGCTTCGCTTGGTAATGCAAGTTGGTCTCAAGACCCTACATTTACTCAGTTTTATTCCAATCCGGTATACTTAAACCCTGCACTTGCTGGTTCGACTGGTTGTCCAAGGATAGCTTTGAATTACAGGAATGAATGGCCTCAATTAACTGGTAATTACGTAACTTACAGTGCTGCGTTTGATACTTATGCAAAAAGTATATCTGGAGGTATTGGAATAATTGCTTTGCATGATCAGCAAGGTCAAGGAACAATTCAAACATCAATGATTGGTGGAGTTTATTCCTACAACTTAAAAGTTAATCGAAAGTTTTCTTTAATGTTTGGCGCTAGAGCTGCTTATTTTCAAAAGTTTTTAGATTGGGACAAATTGACTTTTGGCGATATGATTGATGCAAGAAGAGGATTCATTTATCAAACTGGGGATGTTCCTAGAGGAAACGGAAGAAGAGGTTTCTTTGATGCTTCTGCAGGATTTGTTGGATTTGGTAAAGGTTTTTATTTCGGTGGTGCAGTTCATCACTTAAATCGACCTGATGAATCCATGATTTTAGGTCAGTCAAGACTTCCAATGCGTTTTACTGGACATGCAGGTGCAGATATTGCAATTGGTTCTAAAGGTCGATACGCAAGTACAACTAGTATTATGCCTAATATCATTTATCAATATCAAAATGGATTTCAAGAGTTAAGTATTGGTACTTATATCAAATACGGAAACTTTACTGTTGGTGCTTGGTACAGAAACAGAGATGCATTTATTCTTTGTTTTGGTATTACAACTGAGAAATTTAAAATTGGATATAGCTATGACTTAACTGTTTCAAAATTAGGAAATGGCGTATCAGGTGGCTCACATGAAGTATCTATGGGGCTCAACCTAAAATGTAAAAAGAAAGCTAAGAATTTCAGAAAAATCTCTTGTCCTTCTTTTTAATATTTATAAATAGTTTGTAACTTTTTAATGTTTTTGAATTTATTTTCTACATTTAGACATCATATTATGAAAATAACTAAGTTAAATTTATTTGGATTAACACTAATTGGATTGGTGCTTATTTCATCTTGTGCCAAAGAAACATCCTCTTCAACTGGTTGGGAGTACAACAACTACGAAAATGGTGGATTCGAAAAATTCGATGCTAGGGAACAAGAAACGGGCCCTGGATTGGTTATGATTGAAGGAGGAACTTTCACAATGGGTCGTACTGAACAAGATGTAATGTATGATTGGAATGCAAGAGCAGCAAGAGTTTCTGTATCTTCTTTTTATCTTGACAGAACGGAGGTAACTAATTTACACTGGTTAGAATACATGTACTGGATGAAACGTGTATATTACAAAACATACCCCCATGTTTACAAGAAAAGTTTACCAGATACTTTAGCTTGGAGATCAGCTCTTGGATACAGAGAAAAATATGTAACTTACTATTTACGTCACCCTTCTTACCGTGATTATCCAGTTGTAGGTGTTTCTTGGTTACAAGCAAATGATTTCTGTAAATGGAGAACTGACCGAGTAAACGAGGCAATTTTAGTTCGTGAAGGAGTTATTAAATGGCATTTTTCTGACAATTCAAATCACTTGAACACTTACAAAGGAGGAAGTGATATGGGAGACGTTGGAGCAGCTAACGCTCCTCAAAAAGATTATCAAAAAATGGTGTCTACTCCTCAGAATATGTTCAGTACTGAGAATTATTTAAATGGAGCATACAACATAGAGACTGGTACGGTAGATGAAAATGGTGTTGCAAAAGGTGGCTATACCCTAGATAATGGAACCAAAAAAATTCCACTAGATAAAAAAACTGGACGTGGAATACCTAGAGACCCTTATCAACTTGAGAACTTCGACCCAGTAATGGCAGACGTTGAAAGCGGTCGCCTTGGTTCTAGACCAGTTAAATTAGAAGATGGGATATTATTACCTAACTACCGTCTTCCAACTGAAGCTGAATGGGAATTTGCTGCACTAGGCTTAATTGGTAATCTTGATCCAAATTCTGAAAACATTAATGATAGAAGAATTTATCCTTGGGATGGACATTATGTACGTCAAGCAGAACAACAATTCGCTGGAGCAATTCAAGCAAATTTTGTAAGGGGCAAAGGAGACATGATGGGAGTTGCTGGTAATTTAAATGACGGTGGTGATATAACAGTTCGCGTTGATGATTTTTGGCCTAATGACTATGGTTTATATCACATGGCAGGTAACGTGTCAGAATGGGTAATGGATGTTTATCGCCCAATGTCTAGTGAAGTATTTGAAGAATTTATGCCTTTCAGAGGGAATGTTTATAAGACACAATTATTAGTTCCAGACGGACTTTATGATAAACCAGTTAAAGCAACAGAAAATGTTTATGATGTTCATGGAATGAAAGAATTTGTGAACGAATTTGCTCGTGTTAAATACTTAGCTTACGCAAATTCTGGATACCAACAAGGAAAAGGTGCTGCTTATCAAACCAATACTCCAGCAGGTGCAACGGCAACAAAAAATGATAGTATCGTGAATAATAATCCTATGAATTCTAGAATATATTCAAGACAAGATCCTAGAAAATATCAGTTTAATTCGCCAAGTGCAAGTTATGTTTCAAACAAAAATAAATTCACAGATCAAGAAAGAATACAATTTGAATTTCTTGACACTTTGAACATGTTATTAGATACCTCTATTGCACTTTACAACCAAGGAAGAACAGTTGCAGCTTCAGCATATATCGAAAGAGTTTTATTTAATAAGTTATTGCCAGTAGATATAAAAGACGGAGCAACAACTGTAAATTTACTTGAGAATATAATGATGCCAGCATTTAACATGGCTGCTCCACCAGCATATATGGGTATCGCGGTAGCAGGTGATCCAAATCATATATTTAGTAAAGAATATCTTGAATTTAAGTTTCAATCTTATTATTTAGATCCAACTATAACTACATGGATAATTACTTTAAGAAATGGATTAACTGAATTTATTACTGAAACTAAAGGAAAGCAACGTTGGAGAAATGTTACTGTTGAAGAAAATGCAGGTCGCTTAAACTATCGCCAAGATGACTATAGAGATGCATTGGATGGTGACCTAGAATCTTCTATTTTCTACAATAACCCAACGCGCAAAAATGATATTAATCAAGGAAGAAGAAATTCTAAACAAGTAATGTATCAAAGTGAACATGAAAACGAAGATTTAGAAGGGAATTCAATCAATAATTCATCTAGTGGATGGCCAACAACTTTAATCTCAGATAAATCAAGAGTTTATAAAGGTGGTTCTTGGGCAGATAGAGCATATTGGTTATCTCCAGGAAATAGAAGATACCTAGACGAAGATAAGGGCTCTGCAATGATTGGATTTAGATGTGCAATGGACAGAGTTGGAAGTTCAAGACCTAACTCCAAGAAAGGAAAAAAATAAATAAACTAAAAAGCTCGATTTAATCGGGCTTTTTTTTTGAAATTTGTTTTATGGAAAAATTATTTCAAATATTTTATCAAACCTCAGGCGTTTCTACCGATACAAGAAAAATTAAAAAAGATTCTCTTTACATTTCATTAAAAGGAGAAAGTTTTGATGGAAATAACTTTGCGCCTCAAGCAATTAAACTTGGTGCAAAATACGCAATAGTTGATAACAAAGATTTTGAGAACCATACAACAATATTCTTTGTCGAAAATGCTTTATTGTTTCTTCAGAAATTAGCAAATCATCATAGAAAACAATTTGATATACCATTTATTGGAATTACTGGAAGTAATGGTAAAACTACTTCAAAAGAATTAATTAATGCTGTACTTTCAACAAAATACAATGTCTTATGCACTGAAGGCAATCTAAATAATCATATTGGTGTTCCTCTAACTTTATTGAATCTAACAAAAGATCATGAAATTGCGATTATTGAAATGGGAGCGAATAAACCGAAAGATATTGAAGAATTGTGTTTTATCGCTGAACCAAATTATGGAATTATAACCAATGTTGGTAAAGCACATTTACAAGGATTCTTAAGTTTTGAAGGGGTTATAGAAACTAAAAGTGAATTATATTCATTTGTAAAAAACAAACACGGGAAAATAGTTATCAATGGCGATGATGAAATTTTAAATAACAAAGCAAATTCATTTCAATTAGAAAAAATAAACTACGGAAGCAATGGAGAAAATCAGATAGTTGGAGAGTTGATTCAATTAAATCCTTTTGTAAAGTTAAAATGGAAGAAGGACAACTACTGTTCACCAGCCATTCAAACTAACTTAGTTGGGAAATACAATTTTCTTAATTTTTTGGCTGCTATAACGTTCGGTACAATTTTTAAAGTTGAGAATGAAAAGATTAATCAAGCCATATCAAATTACGTTCCTACGAATAACCGATCTCAAGTACAAAAGACAGAAAAAAATACTTTAATTATTGACTGTTATAATGCCAATCCTTCAAGCATGCGGGTAGCACTAGAAAGTTTTCAAGAAATCAACCATCCTAAAAAATTAGCCATTTTAGGTGACATGTTTGAATTAGGTTTAGAAAGTGAAAAAGAACATCAAAAAATCATTGAATATTGTAATGAAAATAATATCAAATTTCTTTCTGTTGGTGCTCATTTTAAAAAACAAAATTCTTCAGGATTTAATAACACAACAGAAATAATTGAATTTATAAAAACGCAAGGTTTCTCAGAAAATTTAATTCTTCTAAAAGGTTCAAGGGGAATTGCATTGGAGAAAATAATTGAATTCCTTTGAGGATTTTAATCATTGAACTTGAAAATAATTTTAGAATTTAGTTTCAAAAGCGAAACCTTATAAAATAAATAGCGTTTTAGTTCTCATAACATATAAGTTATGAAAGCAATTGGTTTATTTGTTCTTGGTTTAACCCTTTCTTTTTGCTTGAATGCTACTAGCAATCTATCGAAAAAAGAATATGTTTCTGTATATGAGAAAATTGCTATTCAACAGATGAATCAGTACAAAATTCCAGCGAGTATTACAATGGCGCAAGGGATTTTAGAATCTGGAAGTGGAAATTCAACACTAGCCAAAACAGCTAACAATCATTTTGGAATTAAATGTCATACAGATTGGAAAGGAGAGAAAGTTTACTTTGATGATGATACCAAAAATGAGTGTTTTCGTTCTTATCCAAAAGTAGAGGATTCTTATATTGACCATAGCATGTTTTTAATAACCCGTAAACGCTATGAATCGCTTTTTTCTCTATCTCTTACTGATTATAGAGGATGGGCATATGGGTTAAAAATAGCAGGATATGCTACAAATCCAAAATATGCAGAAGAATTAATCAAATTGATTGAAGAATTAGAACTTTATAAACTTGACGGTTCTACTATTTCACCTATAAGCACGAACAATTCTTCATTGATTTTAGCAAAGAAAAGCCATGAAAACAATGTTGATTACATTGTAGCGAAAAAAGGTGATTCGTTTTATCAAATTGCTAAAAGATACGGTTTGACATTAAGTCAACTTCATTCTTATAACGATTTCAATCCTGAAAAAGATATTTTGGAAGAAGGAGATATAGTTTACCTAGAACCTAAACGATTTTATTCAAGAACTAAAAATACAATTGTAATTGAACGAACGATGACCTTGCGAGAAGTATCGCAAAAAGAGGCTGTAAAGCTAAAAAAACTGATGAGAAAGAATCAAATTTCTTCTCCTGACGAACAACTGCCAAAAGGAGAAAAGATTTTCCTTCGTTAATTTTATTAAAGAAGGGATTTGTTTGTTGTTGTTTGTTTATGAAAACCCTGATTCGTCAGGGTTTTTTTATTTATCAGAAGTACAATCAAGCACCTTTTTATTCCAAATCCTACGTTCATTATTACTCAATTTTAAAAGGTACTCTTCGCATTTTACTTCTAAATCTTGATCTATTTTATCAAACGGTTGAGATAAATTTCGACCACATTCACAAGGAGTTAGTTCTTTCATACAGGAAAAAAGAAAGACTGATAAAAAAATGATGGTATAACATATAAACCAATTATTTGACCACATGTCACGAAGTTAGTTAATCTATTAGTAACACGCTATTGTTAAAAAAATAAAATGCTTATATTCGCTACGCACATGATAAAAAGGTTCTTAATTATTTCTTTTCTAGTTGTTTTGGGAAACTTTTCTTTTGCCCACAATTACTATTTTTCGTTCGCTGAAGTGGAATACAATGATTTTTGTGGATGCTTTGAATCTTCAATAACTGTTACTACTCATGACTTTGAACAAGTACTTAGAAAAAATAACCTTTTAAACAAAAATCTAGAAACATCTCTAAACGACAATAAGTTAAAACAAAACATTGTTACTCTAATAAATGAAGGATTTCAAATAACAATGCAAAATAGAAATGTTGAGTTTCGTTTAGAAGGAAATGAAATAGGATTAAATGGATTAACTACCTTTTACTTAAGTTCAAATCCAATTGATTTATCAGAACAAATACTATTCACTTATTCCTTGTTAATGAATGAGTTTCCAGAAGAACAAAATAAACTCACGTTTATTTTTCGAGGTCAGAAAACAACAATGAATTTTATCGCTAATCAATTCACTCATTCTATAAAATTAGAAAAATGAAAAAAATACTTTTAATCTCCCTTCTTCAGCTAATTTCAGTAAGCATTTTTGCTCAGAAAAAATTTGCTCAATTAGACCAAGAGCTTCCAACACCAAATGAATACAGAAACGCCGCTGGAGCACCAGGTCATAATTATTATCAGCAAAAAGCCGATTATAAAATGAACATCACAATAGATGACGAAACACAAAAACTAAGTGGTTTTGAAACTATTACATACACTAATAATTCGCCAGACAAATTAGAATATCTATGGCTTCAATTAGATCAAAACATCTATTCAGTTGATTCAGATTCGAAAATAATTGAAGTTGAAAAAATGGAAGACTTCAAAACTGTAGGAGACATTCGTAAAAAAACATTTTACTACGATGGTGGTTTCAAAATTGAAGAAATCAAATCAGAAAATGGACAAAAAATGCGCTATTTTATCAATAAAACAATGATGCGTATCGATTTAGACAAACCACTTTTACCAAATACAAGCATTACATTTCAAATTAAATGGTGGTACAATATAAACGATAGAATGGCAGTTGGTGGAAGATCAGGATATGAGTATTTTGAAAAAGATAAAAACTACTTGTACACTGTTGCTCAATATTTCCCTAGAATGTGTGTCTACAACGATGTCACAGGTTGGCAAAACAAGCAATTTCTTGGACGTGGCGAATTCACTTTACCTTTTGGAGATTATGATGTGAGTATTACGGTTCCTGCTGATCACATTGTTGGGGCAACAGGTGAATGTCAAAATTTATCTAGTGTTTTAACAACTGAACAACGTAAAAGATTGGATCAAGCTCGAAAATCTGACTCACCCATACTAATTGTAACGCAATCTGAAGCTGAAAAAGCTGAAAATGATAAATCAAAACAAACGAAAACTTGGAATTTTAAGGCAACGAATGTTCGTGACTTTGCATTTGCAAGTTCAAGAAAATTTATCTGGGATGCACAAAACGTAACCGTAGGAGGGAAAAATGTTCTATGTATGTCTTATTATCCAAAAGAAGGAAATCCTTTATGGGAGCGTTATTCAACGAAGTTAGTAGCGCATACAATTAAAACTTATTCAAAATATACTGTGGATTACCCCTACCCTGTTGCTATTTCCGTACATTCAAAATGGATTGGTATGGAATACCCAATGATTTGTTTTAATGGAGGAAGACCAGAAGCAGATGGTACTTATTCTGAACAAGAAAAATACGGAATGTGGGGAGTTATTATCCATGAGGTAGGACATAATTTTTTCCCAATGATTATAAATTCTGATGAACGCCAATGGTCATGGATGGATGAAGGATTAAATACATTTGTTCAATATTTAACAGAACAAGAATGGGAACGTGGCTATCCTTCTCGAAGAGGCCCAGCGTATTTGATTGCTGACTATATGCGAGGTGATAAAAAAACAATTTCACCAATTATGACCAATTCTGAATCGATTTTTCAATTTGGAAACAATGCTTATGGAAAACCCGCAACAGCATTGAATATACTAAGAGAAACAATCATGGGTCGAGAGTTATTTGACTTCGCTTTTAAAACGTATTGTGAACGTTGGAAATTTAAACACCCAACGCCTGCAGATTTTTTTAGAACTATGGAGGATGCTTCAGCAGTTGATTTAGATTGGTTTTGGAGAGGTTGGTTTTATGGTACTGATAATGTTGATATTTCTGTTGATGAGGTAAAATGGTTTCAATTGAATACCCAAAATCCAGAAACTGAAAAAGCATTCAAAAAAGAAATCGATGCTAAAAAAGATAATTTCATCGGAGATGAAAGAAATAAATTGTCCATTCAAGAAACAGTCAATGAAAAGGATAAAAACATTGATGATTTTTATGCAAATGCTAGAAAAAATAAATATGTTGTTGATGCTTTAGATAAAAAAGAATATCAGGAATTTTTGTCCAAAACTGATCCAAAGGACTTAGAATTATTAAAAGCTAATAGCCAATTTTATGAGGTAACTTTTAGCAATATTGGAGGTTTACCAATGCCTTTGATTATAGAATTTACTTTTATTGATGACTCCAAAAAAGTGGTTCGTATTCCAGCTGAGATTTGGAGAATGCATGAAGACAAAGTATCAAAAGTATTCATCCTTGAAAAAGAAGTTAAATCACTTCGACTTGATCCTTTCTTAGAAACTGCAGACACGGATTTAAATAATAATTCATGGCCCTTAGAACTTCTTCCAACGAAATATCAACTATTTAAGCAACAACAAGTTAAAGAGAATCCAATGCAGAGACAAAAAAGGGTTGATGAGTTGAATAAACAATAATTAAAGGCAACTTACATTGTAAAAAAACGTTAATAAATTCTAAATTCATTAATTATGAAGTTCTTTTTTATTCTAATAATTACATTTCTTTTCAGTCCTTTCTTTGCCCAACAAAAAGAAATGACTAATGTAGCATCTAACTACAGTACTTTTCCTGAAAAAAATATATCACCCTCCATTGAAAAATGGAAATTAATTAATTCTCCAAGTTTTTACCAACACCCCGAATTTGGGATTCTGCCTTATAATGCTCCTTGCACAGATTGCATAGAAGACTTATCCAAAAGAATGGAAAATGAAAAATACTTTATTTCTACTTCAAACTCATCCGTTTTCTATCAACAAAAATCTTACGGAGCAATCAATTTTTATAAAAATGGAAATTGGCTTACCATTGATGAACGTTTGAAGAAAATCGATAATAATTTGTTTTTTGCTGAAAATCAAATAGATCCAACTGGATTAAATACTCAACAAAAAAATGCTTTCATTAAAACTCCTCTTGGTACAGTTCAATTCAATAATTGGAAACTCAAAGGATTGAAAAACAATGTTAATTATGAAATAGCCACGGCTGATTGGTCTGATTATACCGTAGGAGAAAACGGGATTTACATAAAAAATATTTTTAAAGGCATTGATTTAGAGCTAAAATTTTCAAGAGGATCAATAAAATCTAATTTTGTTGTAGTTAAAAATTATTTCTCTGAATTTGAATCATTGATTTTCGAAGATGAATTTAATTCAAATTCACCTGGTTATTTTGTTTTTGAGAATAGTTCAAAAACCACGAGAGGTGTTGGAGAATTATTGTACAAAGTTAATTCTGAAAATACACTTGAAATTGGTATGGCATTAATATACCCTCAAGGTTTGGAAAAAGAGAAATCACAAAATGCCGAATACATAATTCATGAAAATAAAATGGGAATTGTAATTCCAATGGATTGGATTAATGAAAATCTTAATGAAAACAATAGGTTAATAATCGACCCAGTTGTATCAAGCACAAACACTTTAGCTCAAGCATCAATTACAGGTTCAGGATACAACGCTACTTGCTTTAATGGGTTTTGTAGTTATAATTTAATAGTACCAACACCTGCTAATGCTGCAGTAACTGATGCTCAATGGAGTTTTAATTATAGAGCAATAAGTCCATGTTACAGATCAGAAGGTGCAGTAACTTTTTTATTAGGTACATGTCGAAGTCCTGCACAAAATAACCTTTTTTGGTTTTGTAATCAGAATCCTCAAGGCCCTGGAGATTGTTTAGGAACAAATATTTCAATTTACAATGACATTTCTTCTTGTTTACCTGCACCAAGTTGTACCCCTCAAAACTTAAACTTTACTATGAGATTTCATAGATGCTGGTCTTCTGGTTCTGGTTGTAGTAACTCTTGCATAGGTGCTATTTCACCATGGACAATGACAATTGTTGGTAGAACTTTAGAATACACAAATTCCACACCAATCACATTAAATAACACTACTGTATGTCAAGGTGGAACAATAAATGCAAGTACTGCCGCTAGTTTTGGTGTTCCACCCTACAACTATAATTGGAGTTTAAATAGTAATATGTCACCTTCAAATGGAAGCGGTACTAGTAGTACCTTTAGTTTTCCGAATTCAGGGACATTTACAATTTACTCTACTGTAACTGATGCTTGTGGAACTGTTGTTAATTCTAGTCGTACTGTAACAGTAAACCCTTCACCTACCGTAACCATTACTCCAAACCCTCAAACAATTTGTTCTGGACAAGGTACTGGTCTTACGCTAACAAGTTCTGTTGCAAATACAAGCTATACATGGTCAACTTCCATGAGCGGAGTAACTGGAGCAACTAATAGCTCGGGAACTGGAACAGGTGTTAATTCATCTTTAAATTTAAACCAAACATTAACGAATAATGGAACAACACCAGGAACAGCGACATATACCATTACACCAACCGCAACAAGTTGTCCAGGTACTCCAGTTGCTGTAATTGTTACTGTTAATCCTAGTCCAACTGTCACTAACCCAGGAAATCAAACTATTTGTACTGGACAAAACTCAACAGCTGTTACTTTTTCGGGTACAAGTGGTGCAACATTCAACTGGACGAACAATAACACTTCGACAGGTTTAGGGGCTAGTGGAACTGGAAATATCGCTTCATTTCTTGGACAAAATACAAGTACGACCAATAATGTTTCCAATATAACGGTAACTCCTACTTTTGGAACATGTCCTGGTACGGCTCAAAACTTTAGCATAACTGTATCCCCACCACCAACTGTTAATAATGTTGCATCTCAAACACTTTGTGCTGGTCAACAAACGACCGCTGTAACATTTAGCGGTACGGCAACAACTTATTCTTGGGCAAATAATAATACTGCAATTGGACTTGGTGCATCTGGAACAGGAAATATGGCCGCATTCACAGCTACCAATTCAACTGCAAATCCAATTACAGCTACAATTTCTATTACGCCAACCTCAGGAACTTGTCAAGGAACACCAACGACATTTACAATTACTGTAAACCCAAGTCCAACCGCAACTGCGCCGCAAGATCAAAGTATTTGCGCTGGTCAAAGTACCACAGCTATAACTTTTAGTGGAAGCGCGGGAACAACGTTTAACTGGTCTAACAATAATACTGCAACTGGTTTAGGGG
>JACCEA011012365.1_pt1 | contig 73035 bp, 139 predicted proteins | sample 7449851 | NCBI WGS metagenome assembly JACCEA01 (sample SAMN15323453, study PRJNA562643) | freshwater metagenome | isolation source: river surface water | place: USA:Blue River Watershed | collected 2017-08-18 | reverse complement strand
TTTTAATTGTTCTCTTTGTTTTTGGATTTCTGCTTGGCGTTGTGCCCAAACATCTTCAATATCATATCCCATATTATTTTGTTTTTGTTGGTTTACGTTTTGTTTTCTTTATAGTTTTTAAATCTTCTTTAATTCCGATTTCGATATTAGATGGTTCTTTAATTACATCTAATAATTCTACAACTACCCAAAGTAATATTCCTACCAATCCTAATGCACCTACTATATTTGCTAATGTATTTGCCATTGTAAGACAAGGATAGACTCCAAATTGTAATAACAATAATATTACTATAATTGTGAAGATTTGTTTTTTGTACTGATTGATTTTATTCATTTAATTTATTTTTGTATTAATAATTTCTTTTACTAAAAAATACCCCATACCGAATAACAATCCGGTCAACATTCCTAAATGAATTACATCCAATGCTACACCGATGTAATCCCAAACATCATAAACTCTCATTACATATAATCTAATTGTTCTGGATAACATTGACTATTTGTTAATGCAAGTAGTTTCAGATGTTTTACACATTCTCCATCTGCTCGAGTTGCTGCTTTCAATAAATCATTTGAAACTACAGCCTCAACAAACCCGCCTCCTGCGTATGAACTTTTATCTCTGGTACACATAATTGATACCATAATATCTAAAATGTGATTACTAATATCTTCGTAACCCCATTCTTTAGCAAACTTAATTGCTCTTACTCTACATTTTTCTCTAATATCCATATTTTATATTTTATATTTTAATTAATTAAGCTTCGATTTCACCAAACATTAATTCCCATTCGGTTGATGTAATACCAGTCATTAAGAATTCACGTTCACTCATAGATAATTGTGGAACAATATTCTGAATTAATTCCTTAGTTTGGAATCGATTCTCTACTCTATATAACTCGTCAGGAGTGATATTTAACTCCATTGTAGATTCTTTACCTGATAATTGACTGATTTTAGTGATTTCCATATTTTATGTTTTATTGTTTATCTCTTATTACAAAGCTAAACTACGAATTATTATCCATATTTCCAAATATTTTACCTATTATTTTCAAATAAAATATTTATTAATATGATTAAACTAACGAACATATTAAAAGAATTTGAAATACCTTCGGATGTCTGGGTGGATTATGACCTAAAAAAGGTGGATAATGATGGTATGGATATTATATGGGATATGTATAAAACATCATATCTTAAACAAGGTATGGATTTATCGGCCAATTCTGCCTCTGAAATGCAATCAAAATATAAGGCTGTTCGTTTAAAGGATGTTGATGGTGATAAAGTACCTGATGCATTTATTATATACAAACCAACTAAATTTGGTAATAAAATTGCCCTACTTGCAACAAATGGTAAACCAGAGGCTAAAAGAGATTTGGTGAAACAAACTATAAAACTTACCAAAACAACCGGATGGTTCATTGAGGCTAGTTTGAAAATGGAGGAAATCCTTTCTTCAGCAGGTGCACCAGTAGTTAGAGATGAAAAGAAAATTATGGATATTTTAGGTAATGATAAAGAACCTAATTTTATAGGAGATGGGTATTATACTCGTACTCTTTCAAAAGTAAATAAACGAATTACCAAACGAATATATGGTAGACCTCGTTAAACTAAAAAAACCCCAATTAGGGGTTTTTTAATTTCATTTAGAAATCACCTTCGGTGTGAACCAAGTTGTCATCCCAACCATCCCTTCCGGTAAGGCTGTTGACGTTATCCAAAGTAACGTTCGAATCAGATTTTCTAACAGCACGGGCTTCTCTGTTATACAACCATTCTTCTAGTCCATCCAAATCAGTTCTTCCGAACGAAAACGAATGGGGGTTTTTAGATTCTTGTTCCACCAAAGACTTACGGCTTTTGATGAATTTGGTGAACATGATAAATATTAATTAAAGATGATGGAAAATATTTCATGTATAAATATATACATTATTTCCAAAACAGCTGAATGAGTAATATACACACTGCAAGTAGTAAGCAGGTTATAGTTTTAAGTGTTAGTGGCTCTTTAAAAAGTATCATACTTAGGGTAACAAATATGATTATTCCAATACCGAATCCAATCAATCTACTCGGCCATAATTGACCATCTCCCCATGCTACTAAATAATCTACTGATTTAACGTATAGATATGTTGATGGTATGGCACTTAGTAAAACTAATAATGGATATTTATCAAACCATCCATATTTCACATTTCCTTGTAATTGTAAAAAAGATATAATCTGTCCAACAATACCATATAGTATTCCGTATAATAAATTGGTTGACATCTATTCAGTATTATTATTAATATACTCTTCGAAATCCTTACCACGTTTAGGGTCTATCTCATATAGATATTCCATACCCATTTCATATCTACCATTTTGAGTTTGTAGAATAAACACTTCGTTTTGTAAACTATCAGTTATAGTAGTTAATGAATCAATACTTTTTGAATCTCCACTTAGTTGTTTTACCGATTTCAGTTCTTGTTGTAATTTAAAGATTCTAGTACGTTGTTCCCCATTAAGAACTAATAAAAGACATGCTCCACCTATGGTGAAATACTTTTGATTCTTAGAAAAGAATGCTATTAATTTTTGTATCATAATTAAAATAATGTTAATACTGATTCTACAAATGCAGTTACTATGACTAGACAAGTTGTTATTACCATAATACCAACTACAATACCAATCCCTAACATAATACCATCTACTATTTTTTCAATTTTATTTTTCATCTTTCTCCTTTTTATTATCATCAAATCCAAATAAATCATCACCTGTATAATCAGGGTGATTCTTTTGCATATAATCAATTCCTTCAACCCATCTCCAAGAGATAAGTCCAACAATAATTATCATAATTCCAAATACAACCATATATTCCATAATATTAATCCCACCATCCCCTCATATCAGAACCATTAAACCAACTATCCCATGCAGTTGCTTGTTCTTCTTTCGGTAATGTTTTTAAATGTTTTTTATAATCTAATATTGATTGTCCTTTAAAGATATTCCACAACTCTCTCCATTCTCTATCATCAATACTTTGTGCTAATTTAAATACTTTACGACTATGTTCCTTTTCTTCTTTAGAATCATTATCAACTAATCTATAATTACCATCTTCGGTTGGTTCAAATTCCCAAGGGTTAGAAGGTAGTTTTCCTAACAACCCTTCAGCTTGTTCAATATAATTATCATTCAAACGATTATCTAATAATTGAATTGCTCTCTTAATCTTTGTTACCTTCTTGCCTCTACTAACATCTTCCTCAATCCCATCCTTCTCTAACTTATCAACCATAATAGTTAGAGAACGATGTAACATTTCTAATGTATAACGATAATCCCACCATTGATGCGAATATAACTCTTTACGGAAACGCCAGATGTTTCCAAAGAATGTTGGAATACCTCGTCTAATAAATTCCCATACCTTCCATAGTTTAGTATCATACCAAACTAAATTCTCCACACTCTCAAAGAATGTTTCTTTAAATTCTACTTTCATTTTTTTTGTCTTTTAAATAACTCATTAAACTTTTTCTCTGGTCTAATTGTTGTCCAACTTCCATCTTCGTTTTCTCTCATAAGAGGTGCAGACCATCCTGCGTAAGCAATCCATAAGAAAAGTATAACTAACATTATAATCAATATCATCATTATATATTTTTTAAATTGTATGTTCAATATTAACTCTTACGCAAGTTTGTGCTTGAGCTTCATTCATAAAGAAATTATTTATATATCCCATCATATTAGCTGAACCAATTGGGTTTGCTGAATGAACATATACTTTTGGAAATGGAAAAGGTTTACCCTTTTTAACATCTCTTGCTAACTTACTCCACTTTGGATTTTCATTATAGAATTCACTTACCAACCATTTGGCACAATGTAATCCAGTTTTCTCTTGAATGTTATTATAATCCAATGTATAGTTCGGTGAAACATTATTAAAATATTCGTTCATTGCAGTATCACCTAAATCGTGGTCTAATGAAATCAATTCATAGTTACTCAATCCATTCATACGAATATGTGCAATGAACTCTTCATAGTTTCTAACTACTACCCATTTACTATCAGCTGGAGTTCTTACATCATCCAAATATAACCATATTTTTTTATTTGCTTCCATTATATAAATTCTAAAATTTCATTCGCCTCAAAATCATAATCAAAAGTCATTGGTTTATTATTTACCAAATAACTTAAATCACAATTACATCCATTAAATGCATAACCCCAATCAGTAGGTCTGTATCCATATGCTTCATGTATATGACCTGAGAAATGTAGTTGTGGTTTTACTTCATTTAATCTATGAAATAGCTGTTCACATCCTACGTTTAATCCACCTCTATCAGTTCTATCACAATATCCAAATATTGGCCCGTGAGTAATAACGATATTTGAATCAGTAGGAATTTTGTTCCAAACTTCATTTATATCGTATCCTCTATCTTTATTAAAAGCCCAACCATAACCAAATGATGGTGTGATTGGTGAACCCCATATCTTTAACCCATCAATCGTAACATCCGAATCTTCTAAATAAAATACATTTGAATTCAATTCAGAATTTAATAGTATATCCAACCATTGTGGTTTGCCTACTGATGGGAAATGTGTATTACCTTCGGTTTCCCATACGGAACGCTTACCATCAAAATAATCAATCTTAGTTTGCATCAATATTTCAGAATCAAAAGACATATCGTGATTACCTGCAATAAAGATTTTGTGAGTGTAGTTATCGATTCCATTAAACCATTTAATAAATGATTCAACTTCACGTTCTCTACCCAATGAAGAAATATCCCCACTATGAATAAGGATATCACCACCTGACAACTTATCAGTAAGTTGTTTGTGTTTATTATGTGTATCGCTAATGTGTGTTATTCTTTTCATCGTATTCGCAACTTTCATGTCCAACCATTTGGTAGGCCTCTAATAATAATTCTAATGCCGAACCTATCGTATCTTCTATATCCTTATGATGTTCGGTTAAAGGATGGTTTAATATATGGTCATCAATAGTACAATTAATAACATGTAATCTATCCATTAATTCTAAATAATGACCTGAATTAATTGAATTCTTTCTTTGTTTCTTTGATGACATCTGATACTGATTTATTTGGATTTTCTTTAGCGTTTCTAATTGCTTTGATTATGAACTCACTTAATTTGTTTTTACTTTCGTATTTTTTTACTAATTCATTAAGAGTGTCCAAATCTTCATAAAACTTACCCATTTGCTTGTACCTTTGATTTATGTAATGAAATATATTTTTTATAATCCACTTGTTTCATAGAACCAGCGTTTTCATAACTACCATCTGAATCATCTATTAATACTGAAATATTACCATCGATGGTAACCGCTATACCTAAAATTCCAAACCCCTCGCATATGATTGGTTTGTAATATCCTTTTGGAATAGTTTCTGCGATTTCTTCAATATCAAAATCCCAATTCAATTCTGGTTCGTATATCTCACAATATTGTTTACTGAATTCTGCCATATTTTATTTGTTTAAAATAATGCCCCCATAGTTCTTCACATTTTACTGCTTCAACTTCATATGGATGATTATCATAAGTATAACCCATATTGTAGTAACGTTGTATCCAAGAGGGACATTGTAAATAATGTTGATATTCGTGTAGTATTGTTTTGATTACATCTTTAATAGAATCTATATTTTCAAGTATCAAAACAATACTATTTTCATTTGGGTCAAACCATCCTTGTATTAATTCCAAATCTTTCTTACGAACCTTACCATCTGCAAAATCTTCACTAAACTCCATTATATCAGTTCGTTTCATAATATCTAAATAAGGGATATCGGCATGATATTTACTTTCACCGAAATCATCCACTATCATATTAAAACTTTCTTCAATACGTCTTATTAATTTTTTGGTGGGTTTCATTATATTCTTTTTACAAAGATACGAAATATATTTCAATTTTCCAAATTTATTTTATCATAGCCGGACTACAAAAATTCAATAAACAATATCTATTAAATCCCGTAACGGGATTTACACTATGATATGGGTTGAATTTGGTAAAATCTAAAATTACCACATTCCCATATATAGGAGGTACACTATGGGTATTATCAATAATCAATTCACCACCTTTGGTAGAATCCCAATCAGTTGATAGATATATCAACATAGCACAATCTCTATAACCCAAATCATTATCCTGATGGTTTCTTAAAAAGCATCCATCATTATACATTGTAATTGTAGTACCACAATTACCTTTTAAATTTTCATAAAATGATGTATATAACTTATATCTAAAATCTAATATCTTACGAGATTCTACTGATTTATAAAACCAAATTTGGTCTAATGAATAACCATTTTTAAAATTATATTTATCTAATACATCAGTTTTAATTTTAGATAATTCATCAAAGGGAGTATCTAAAATTGTGTTTGGATATAATGGAGTATCAAGTCCTTTAGGATTTATTATACTCATTTGTAAATTAGTAAACTCATTTGGATTTAATGAGTTTGGTGGTATTGCTATTTCCAATTCATTATATAATTCTTCACTTAAATCTTTTACATTAAAGGATACAAACCCATTTTTGAAAAGTTCACTTTTTAAATCAGTTAATTTTTGTCCATTCATTGTTTATCAGTTTCCAGTGTTGAATTGTTTTGATACCTTCGGTATATGGTATTTTAATAAATATACTTTGGTTTCCTTTAAATCCTTTTTTATATAACCCCTTCCATTCAATTAAACTGGTATGATATGATTTTATCACTTTGTAATTATACCAAAGTAACTCATCGGTATTTGAATTACAAAATTGGATATAATCAACAAACCAATCTTTATATGGATTGATTCGCTGATTACCACTATTATCTATGTATGTAGATACACCACTCCAATATTTTTGTTTTCTTACCGGTATTCTAAAATAACCATCATTTTTAAATGTATTGATATCACCTTTAAATGATTCAATATCTGCACCTCTTTTATATTGAGGAACAATTAAATCTAAATCAAACTCACCACCTTCTTCAATATCGTACCAACCTCTTTCTTCTAAGAAAGATTTAGCAACGATTCTATCCTTTGAATCATTATGAGTTAATGCTATTGGTTTAGTGTGAGTCACCTACGTTATGTTTTTCTGCGAAAATTAAATAATCAGGGTTGATTACCTTAGCAATCTTTTGTCTTTCACCTGTATGATATTTGATTACAATTCCTTCATGTGGTACTTTAGTTCCTTCAATGAAGTTATTGAATACAAACTTATCTTGTACTTCTTGTGACCAATCTCCGTAATGTAAAATTTCCACATATGGTAATTCTAATTGATTTTTGATTACCGTCCAAGCATTGTATGTACTCAAATACTCACCATTCTCCTTTACATCAAATCCTACGAACTCAATCTCTTTCAACCCATACTCATATCCTTTTTGAATTCCGGCTCCGTAAATCTCACCATATAAGGTAATACCATCACCGATATGTTCAACTCTTGCTGATTTAGCATAATCCCATAACTTTTGTTTGATGTTATATTTCTTTTCAATTTCATACCAAACATTAGTATCATAGAATCCATTGGAATCTGAACCTTTCTCTACATTATGAGAACCTACTACGAATTCATAATCAATCCACTTATCAGCAAATCCAAAGAATTTTTTAACCTTATCAAATAATGATAATTTGTTCTTTTTAACAATACCATATCGGGCATTAGTTCCATGTATCTTACGAGTAATCTCTACCATATCATCATTGGTAAACATATCAGGTACATTCTTTAAGTTAGGAAACTTATAATACACATGAAAGTTTGGATTATCTTGATAACGAATCTTTTTACCACTTGCTAACTGAACCATCTTAACTGGTGGTTCGTATTTATAAATCTCCATCACATTCATCATATCCTTACCTTCATAGTAATTTTCCATAAATGGAATATGTTGGATTGGAATAATCAAACATTCTGAATAAACTCCTCTTAATTTTACTGTCCTAACTCTACCACCTTTTCTAAGGTATGAGGTTACCCCCATTTCTTCGGATAACTTAAATGGGATAATCGCATCAGTTGTTGCAATCATTACCAAATCACCTATCTTTTGCTCACCTTTCTTTGTGATACAATTCCATCCACCTACTACTGCTAATTCAATATTATCAGCACCAACGATTGGATTAATTTCATTAATTGTTGCAATATAGCAAACTGAATTATTATTTTCCATTACTTTAAGTTATCTTTAATTCTTGTTAATGTTGTTTCATTATAAAACTCACCATCTTTATAAATGGTTTTTAATTTACCTTCGGTTTCGGTTTCCCAACTTGCTTTATCTATAAGAGTTAATCCACCTTCGTAATTATCATACACGGCCAATAATCCAGTTGCTGATTTTTTAGTTCCATCATCGGTAATAGGGTCTTTGAAGATTTCTCTACCTTCACCATTTACTTCAACATACGTTGCTTTCATTGCGAATCCAAATGTATCACGAGTGTTATATTGATATGTAAATGAACCAATACCTAATACAACGTTTGTAGATGCAAATCCTTTTGCTTCTAATCGTGCACAAATCTCATCTGCTCTATCAATTGTGATACTATCACCATAAATTGCTCCAATATGAGAATCTAATACTTTATAACCTTGTTCGTTTATAGTTCCACCAAACGTATCCCAAAGTAATTCAACCACACCCTTTTGTTCAGCTAATGATATTTTTTTACCTCTATCTCTAAACATACCACTTGTGTAGTGTACTTTGTACATCGTATCATCTTCATCTTGTTTGTAATCATCAATACCACATAGAATCTCAACGGGGTCACCACTATCAGGTCTGATTACCAATTTACCATCTCTTGCTAAGATTTCTTCTTTCAAAGTAACAACGTGTTCGGTACATACTTTCCATAAATCCCACGTATCCGATACTACTGATAAGATACCTTTTGGATATGTTTCTAATAATCTACGGAATGTTCCAACCTCAGCATCTTTACTTCCAGCACACATTACACTATGTTCGGTTGCATTTACCGAACCTCCAACGAATCCTTCTTCACCATAGAACTTTCTTGCTCCGTAAATGGCAGGTAAACTATCAGTTCCACTAAATGATGTTAAGTGTCCTAATCCACTAGCGATTGTAGCTTCAACCGAATCCATACCTCTCATTGAGAAGTCATGTCCTTGCCAATCCACAAACCAACCCTTTTCAACATCGGTCTTTTCTTGCCATTTTGTTAATACCTTACGATAGGTATGTGCAATAGTAGCAGATGTCATTGGTTTCCATAATAAGTTAGAAATGATTGTTTCTAAATAATTCGTAACCCAATAAAATTCCGGTAATGTATTATAGATTGTTAATACTGGTACTCGCATTGGAACTAATGTTCCTTCTTCAATACCCTTTACATTGATTGGTAAATACCCCAAATCATGTAATGCTTCAAAATGGGAAACATCATAATCAGTTCCCAAATATAAACTTAACTCACGCTTCATTTCACCACAAACTTCCTCCTTTGGTTTAGAGAAAAACTCATTTTGGAATGCCTCGTGGATTTGTTTCATAATCATTTGTTGGCCGAACGATACTACTTCATTACACCCTTCTGGTGCATATTTGTTAGAACGTGGAGTAAAGTTAGAATAAACTAACGTTGTTCCTTTTGGATATTGTTGGTGATGACCTGTCTTGTAACCATCGGTTAATAATAACGGATTCATAGTTTTATATTTTATTTTAAAAAATGTTTAATTGTTTTACTAATGCGATATCGGTATCAATATCTTTAATTGAATTTGTTGTATAAACACCACTAAAGTATTTACCCAATTCAAAATATCCTGCTGAAAAGATACCATGTGTTACAATTAGATAAATTGGTATTTCAGTTATTTCTTTGATTGCTTTAGCCAATTCGATGAAGGTTCTACCACCATCACAAATATCATCTATAACGATAAGATGTTCAATACCTCTCAAATCCATAGTTGGTAATTGAGTTCTAATAATATTACCAGTTTTCATATCCCTAAGTTTAGATGCCGTAGTTACATTAGTAATATTAAACTCTTTAGCTACATCATATATCTTCTTTAATGCTCCAGCATCAGGTGATATAATTGCCGTTTGAGATGATTCACCACCGATATCTTTTAATGCAAATCTGATTAAATCAAAATTGTTAATCTTAACAAAGTTATTTAAACAAGCTTCTAATACATCACTATGTGGGTCTAATACAATTACTTTACTAAATCCTTGCGAATTGATAATCGGACAGATAACATTTTTAAGATAGTTTGTATCATTCGTACTAAACTTTCTATCACTTCTACCACCTATAAAATATGGTACATATAGTTCAATGTTTTTAGCTCCATATTCTTTAAGAGTTTGATTAGCACAAATAATCAACTCAACATCTTTGAATGAATTCATGCGGGATGATAATTGAATTGTTTGTGTTGTATCGAATGGTTCAACTGATACTGATTGTTGTCCATCTGGATATTGGGATATTTTAAATCCAATATCGGAGTTCAAAACATCGGTAAGGTCTAATAATAATCTCATAGTTTACGTTTTAATTATAAAGCTAATATACAAAGAATTTGGGATATATCCAAATAAAAAATGAGTTATTTTATAACTCATTGATTATCAACTATTTACAATTTTACTTCAAACCTATCTTTCATTTGCTGTATTTTATCAGTAGGAACTCCATGTTGATTTACACCCCCATGTCTATTCTCTACTATGATGGTGAATACTTGATATCCATATTGTTTGGCTAACTCAAAGTATTCACTCATTTCCCATTCTTTTGTAAATGTATTGGATACTGCAATATGTGGGTAAAACTGCTCATTAATTTGATTATCCTTCATTCGGATTTCAACCTGTTCTTTACACCACTTATGTGCTTGAGATATTTTAGTTCCATCAAAATTATAGTTACCCTCTTTATCATAAAAAAACTTATCAGCCTCACATACTGAAAATTCATTTGTGATAGTATTGGCAAATGTTGATTTACCACTTCCTGGCAATCCTCTTACTAATGTTAATATTTTTGGTATCATATTATTTAATAAATGTTTTGTTATATGTCATTTCGAACACATCTGGTTTACAAGGATAAAATTCTCCTTTCACGCCTTTGATTATATAATCGTTTCTATCTAACATATATGATGTTCCTTCTAATGTTTTGATAAAGTAACCAACGGGTCCACCTTCATCACCCCATCGGTTTTCTGATATTAAACTATCACCTATGAAATTCTTTACTTCATCAGTCATATATCCTTTGTATTGAATTGCTTCTATTACTACGGGTTTCTTTGTGTATTTTTCTACCATATTATTATTTTTTAAATAGATTTATTAATTGGCCAATAGGTGTCGAATTGAATAGCATATCCAACCATCCCATACGTGCTTTTCGTTCCTCTTTCAATTTCTCTTGATATTGAATAACTTCAAATGCTTCATCCATTGAAACAGGTATTCCTCTACGAACCATTTCCGATAAGGTTTCTAATCTTTCATCTTTCATACTACTTTCGTATTGCTTTACCAATTATATCAACTATTTTATTCCATCTCCATTCACTTTGTTTTTCTTCAATTGTCATTGGATATGGTTCTTCCTTTGTGTTATCATGCACATTAGTATCACCATACGAACTCCACATCGCTTGAATATAAATTTGATGTAAGTGTGGTGGAATATCTTTGAACTCACCAATTATTGTAATTGGTAACTTCGTTCCACTACCTACTATTGTAATTGAGGAATTCATTTGAGCCTTTGTGCTACCTTCCATTGTTAAATACGATGAATCGGTTGATATGTACATAATTCTATTTTTTATTTTTTAAACCTTCTTCCCATTTTAATAATTCAGATTTAAGAATATATTTTTTGTGAGATGATATTTCTATCATAGGTAAACCTCTATTGGTTCGCCATTCTTCTATTGTGCTTCGGTTTACTCCATACAATTTCATTAATTGTTGTTTACTGATACGTTCTTCTAATTCGATAGTTTTACTCATATTGTTTTATTTTAAAAAAAAATTAAATGTTTCTTTGATAATACTCATATTTACTTCTTGCATAATCAACCATTTACACCAAGCAAGTGGAGCAAATATGAAATCCATAATAGCCCAACCAATACTTCTATGAATTGTATAACCAATCATTGCGGTTGGTAACTGAAATAGGATGTAAGGGAAATTGAATACCTTAATTGTTATTTTTTTATCTTCCATTTATTTATAATTTTCTACAATCTCGTGATGGTCAAACTCAAACATACTTTTAATTGGTTGGTCTCTCATCATACTTAATATTGTTTTCATTTCAATTGGGTAAAGCGCATTACCATCTACACCAACATCCATCATCTTACCTTTACCAACTCTTACTCGTGGTTCAAAGTGAACGTGTCCATGTAAATGAATTGCACCTTTTGCCATATTATCCCAACTTGCGATTGGAAAGTGCATTAAGGCGAATCGTTGTTCACCTGCAAAATGTGTTCCCACACTCCACTTTACATTTAAGTTTAGGTATTTGTTTACCGAACTGAATAAGGATTGACAACCTTCTTTATTATTTTCAATGTGATGGTCGTGGTTACCAGTAATGATGTGTACGTTTTGACAAACGATTTGATTTCTGAATAATTCAATTTGTTCAAATCCACCAAAACTCCAATCACCTAAATGGAATAGAATATCATCATGTCCTACAAACTCATTGATATTACCTACCAATGTTGCGTTCATATGCTCTAATGTTTTAAACTCTCTACAAGTCACGGGGTCTATCCACTTTGTTGTGGCGGAACATATATTAGTATGGTTATAGTGTGTATCACTTGTGAACCATAACTTCTGTCCTTTGCTTAGGGTTATTTTCATATCTTCTTCTTTATGGGATAAAGATACAAAAAATAATTATAATATCCAAATATATCTATGATTATTTTATAAGTGATTGAACATCAAAGGTTTCAATAACACGTTCTTTCAATCTAACCATCATTGCACAATCCTCATACATCTCACGTTCAACTGCCCATTCAATCAGTTCATCGATATCTTGTAGTTTAGTAGGTATATCAATTGATTCTTCTAATGCATATTCCATTTGGAATTTAGGGTCTCTCAATACTTCAATAGAATTTTCTATCAACATATCTCTAAATCCATCAGTTGCCATTAGTAATTGACCCAATCGTTGAGGTAGTTCATCTCCCTCATAACTTTCAAATTCATCGTCTTCGTTAAACATATTATTAAGTTTTAATATTAAAGGTAAAGAGTTTCCCACATTCCATTGTTATCACTCTTATGTAAATATCGTTTACATTTTCTATTAGGGTCTTTTCTTTTCAAATTATGTAAGTGATGTATAAATGAACCACCTTTTTGTCTTTGTTGACCTCTGATTTGTGTTTGGTAGAATTCTTCTATTTCGGTATATGTTGCGAATCCTTTATCTTCAACATAATTTAGAATAGACCAACCAACATACCCAAACTCACCAGGAACTAAATCTCGTTTACTACGTTTTAATCTAGTATAATCCCAACGTAACCGATTCAATAAAGGAATCAATGTAATTGGATAATACCCAGTCAATGTAATATCTTGTAGTAATTTAAATATATCCACTCTAATTTGGGTTGGATATAATTTGTTATCTAACATCCAACTGCCTAATCTTTGCAACCAATACTTTTTATCATCACTAAGACCAATGTTATCGGCTAAAGGCCGTTTTGAATGTTTAGGTATATGTGTATGATACAAATATAACTGATATAAATTGATATTGTGTGGATTAGGCCAAGTATGTACTAACATTGCATTAGAACATATCTCTAATTGTTTTTCATCCATCAATGGTGCATGAATATACATCGTTAATCGTTTAAGGATTTAAGTAATTCTATTTTCTTTTTGTGTGAGAAACAAGATTCCGATTCGTAAAAATAATCATCGTTATAACAAGGATGTTTAATATCGTTTTCATACTCTTCATTAAAATCACGAGTTACTGAATATGATTCACCATCGATTGTCAATTTAAGTGTTAGAGTTCCAATCCACACTGTATCTTTGGGATTGTCAGCCTTTGTGTATTTATCTTCTTGAAATACCTCAATGGTATCTGGTTGTATTCCAAATTCTTTAAAAAACTTTCTACCTAAAAAATCTCTTAATGAAGGTCCTGATGCTGTAATGGTATTGTACATACCTCTAATCATAAAAACCTTATACTCTTTATTCATATATTACTATTTTAATTTACTAATTCAATTCGGATAGTACCATCTTCATTAAACCATCCTTTAATTCTATATTTAGAATCGATTTCATTACCACTTTCTAAATAACCAGTAAGATGTGGAGCATCTCCATGTGAACCATCTTGCAAGACAGTGGTAAACTCAACACTATGTTTTTTAAATATGTGTTTACTATTTGCAAATATATCATCGGTTTTACTTAATGTAAGTTCCATTTTATTAAAACCATTAATTTTTAAATGACCTGCAGCTAATAGTTTACCCAACTTATGACGATAGTTATCAATTTTACTAACATCACCTGATTTTGGTACGGCTGATGCACGTGAGTTACTTATTCTTCTTACCCTTTCTTTGGTATATACTCTAGATTTTGTGTTGGCAAACATTCCCATAGTTACTGATTTAAAAATTTAATGATTTGTTCTTTTATATTTGATTGTTTAATTCCTTCTCTTACTCTCGGTGTATGTACAAAATTAGTTAATCCCCAATCCATTTCCATTTCACCCCACGTTTCATGCGTTTGTGGAATACCCATATTAAGGTCATCCACTGCAACCCAATGTGTAATTTGTGGATTATCTCTAAGGTATTGTAGGATTTCCAATGAACGTTCTTGTTCTAATTCCCATTGTCGTGACCATGCAAAGTTTTGTGGTACATCACAATCCATTAATTTTTTGGTAAATCCGATTGGTTTCTTTTTGATTCCCTGTGACTCATAATATTCACCCATCTCCTCAACACTTGCCCATCTTTTCCAATCAGATGAGACAACAATCTCAGCATTTGTTTCTTCCAATATTTCATTTAGTATAATGATTGCTTTCTTATTAAAATTATCAAACCGAGCAAAGACTGGTAGGGATTCTATCGATTGTGATAATTTCCTTTTTGCTTCTTGTTGTTTCTTAAATCTTCCACCAAACTCCGATGATAAACATATAACACCATCGTGGTCTAAAAATATTACTTTCATTTTAACAACTTAATTGTTTAACTTCTATTTCAGTCCATTTAGCTACACTTACTTTTGGGCAAAGTTTTTCTTTAATAAACTTATCTGCTTCTTCTAATGTTTTGAATTCGGTTCTTATATTAAAGCAATCTCCCATACCACATATTTGATGTTTGATTTCTTTCCAATATGGAATACCTAAGAATTTTCTACTTTCTCTAATAGAATAGTATGTTCTAGTTTCAACTCCGTATTCATCCCAATAGGAATGTTTCATAATTTTATATTCCCTATTCATTCTTTATTTTTTAGATTTCTTCTTAATCTTCTTTTCTTTCTTAGGAGTTTTCAATTGACCATAATCATCATACTTCTCCAACTCTGCAATTTCTTCATCCGTTTCGAAAGTATAAGGTGGTTGTTCTTTCCAATATTGCTCTTCCATTTCCTCAGTCCAATCAATTTCATTTAACCCATCATTTAATGTGGAATCGAAATCTGAAATAAGTTCCTCATCTGCATTATGTTCTGCAAGGGCTTCATCGATTTCTTTCTCCGATAACATCTTCACATATTCTTCTGCTGCTCTTCTTAATTCAGCATTAGGTTCATAGATACCCATATCTACGGCATTTTCAATCTCCTCTTCTTTGTATTCATCTGCTTTATCTACGATGTATTGTTTCCAACCTGATTCGTGATATCCCAATCCCACTACCAATGTGTGGAACGCTTCCATTAATTCATCTAAATCAGTATCACTATGGTCTAATTCAACCGATACCTTTGTACCATACTGCTGTGCCGTAATAATTGTTGGCTTTACAAAATCTCTTATTGATGTTCTATTGTTCATATTGTTTGTTTATTTATGCTAATATACGAAATTATTTCTACATATCCAAATATTAATTCAATAAGGATAAAAGGATATACGAAAGTTTATACCCTACAAAGGCCCCGATTGCAGACGGATATGGGAATATAATCAGTTTACCGAAATCCGTTACATACTTTGGTCTATTTACGATTCTACCCATAAAGGTGTAGTAAGTGATATATCCCAATAGTACGGCAATATCAGTACGTGTGGCGATAAACACTACGAGTGTTGCACCTAAGAACCCAAAGATGAAATTATCTCTAACTCCTTCCCATACTTCTTTCGGTGATGCATCTTTCCACTCTTTAATTATCTTTTTATATCTCATTCTCATATAATCATTTTGAACGTTAAGTCGTTCAGGCTTTTTTTGGACTAAGGCTAATTTGATAGTTATTCTCCACTAATAGTTTTTCCATGAGGTGTTGGCTCTCCACGTTTGTTTAAATTAACAAACACCATCTTATCAATTCTAACGATAACCTCTTCGGTGTGTTTGTTCCTTACTTCACAGCAAATAGTAATAGATGTTCTACCCAAATGAATAAGTTCGCATCCGATTTCAATAATATCACCAGTATATACGGATTTACGGAAATCAACCTCCGATATAAGTTTGGTTACAATCATAGGTGGGACTACATCATCCTCATTGGATAATTGACACATTGCATATATTGCAGCTTCTTCATCAATCCATTTAAGGAGTTGTCCACCGAATAAAGTTCCCCTACTATTTAAATCCGTAGGTTGGATTAGTTTCCTTGTGTAGTATTTCATATTGTTCAGTTTATCGGTTAAACACAAACGCATCGTTTCGTAAGTTTACTATCCAATCTAACTCCGCACCATTCTTATCCCAAGTCCAATCTCTTTTGTATGTCCTCAAACCCAAACCCTTAATGAATCGCACTAACTCTCTAAGGTATTCTCCATCTTCATCCGTATAACCCGATGATACCATAATACGATGAATGTTGTGTTGTACAGGTTGCCAGGTAGTATTATACCCTTTCATCTTTAACCATTCGTAGTTGCGATTGACCCATTGTAGGAATGTGTATTGTTGTATGGATAAGAAGTGAGTATTCATATTAATTAGATTGTAGGCTTTCTAAGATAGGATGGTAATCGTTGTGTTCGTTCAAATCGGGTTTCTTATATACCCAATCTGAATTAGATAACCACTCCGTTACTTCTTTTAAGAATGCCCTATCGTATTCGTTGTACTTACGTTCGGTTATAATAGAACGACCCCATGCTGGAATGTTATTGGATATATCTTTGTATTGGGAGTTAAAGCCTTTGTCTTCTAAGAACGCAAAGTGCATCATTAACCAATAGATGAAATAACCTTTTTCTTTTGTTAGGAGATATGGGATTTCACTTTCCATTATTTTGTTTATTACATCATCTATGTGAGTATCATCAATTGAATGTGATGATGGGGTCGCAGTCTTACTCATCATCATTGATAACGCCGTTATAATATCTTCGTATTTAACTCCATCTTTCTCTTCCATATTATATTTCTACTTTTGTACTTGGAACACTTAGTTTAGATATTATTTCGTTTCCCCTATATACCTTATAGGATTCTTCGTGCATAAAACAAATTTTGTTGGCAACGGAATCAACGTGGACAGATATAACATCTACCTCATTGGCTAATAACTCATCCACATCGGAATCGTAGTATTCCCTATGGGTTAATACATACTCATCGAATTCTGCCGGTAAATCGTTTACCCACTTTTTAAAATCTCTTATATTCATATCTTTTGTTTAAACGGGGGTTTCTCTTATGTAATCCCAAGTCGAATACCCTTTGTTATAAATTGTTGTCATCCAAAATTCTCTTATAGTATTAAGTGCCATCTTTTCAGAATCATCGTACTTCCCATTATTATAAATGGTAGTAAGATATGATTTCATAGTAATAGTATCACTTGGACCCGCACCCTCTATGTTATCTAAATCGTATAAGATAGACATTATTAAATCCTTTTGGTCATCCGTTAGTTTATACATTATACTCAGTCGTTACGTTTTTATTTTACATAGTTTATCAATCCCCATATTAAGAACCAAATACCTAATCCGATTCCTATGAGGATTCCCATACATCCAACAAGTCTTTCAGCACTCTTACTCACCTACCAACTCCAACATATCCCTATAAGCCAAATCACACTCGTGTGTTTCAGAACCACCTTCCTCAATCTCACTCATAGCAAGGAAATAGAACTCCCTTAACTCTTCGGTGTGTTTAGGGTATTTATCGATTAACTTTAATACTTGGTCTTTCAATTCCTTAATTCCCATGCTCTTCCTCCTCTCTCATTTGTACTAACTTAAAAATGTGTATTACCAATATCAACGCATTAACAAGTAGGACGGGAATGGAATTAGTAAGCATACCATATGCAATCCATAATAAACATCCCAACCCATTAATCCCTCGTAAGAGTTTAACATCACTTACTACCATTGATAACAACGTAACCACAGTTGCGAGGTATCCTAATCCTTCAATCCAATTCATATTTTATCTATTTTAATTAATTCAACGTTGTAACCAAATCCCTCATATACTTAACGCCCTTATTGGCAATATAGAAATCCCTCATACCATTGAGAATCTCTCTATCACTATCTTTCCAACTACCTTTGGTAATAATCCTATCAAGGTATTGTACAATTGCCTTTGTCGAAACACCCCATAATCCACCGATACTATGAGACCAAGTAATACCAATCTCTTTATGAGAATCAATACCGAAATACCAATTTCTCAATCGGATAATACCTTTCAATTGTTTTTCTTTAAGTTCCATATCCATATCAATCATATACCCAAATATACGAAATAAATTCCAAATAACCAAATTTCGGTAACACTATTTATACCATTGACTCACTATATAGTAGTAATAGGAGATATAGTATTAGAACCCTTACCATTAATAACATACAACTTCCTCATCCAATTCAGTATATCCTTACTAGATATATCACTATACCAACCCCTATCTATAACATCATCTATATAGTCCACAATGTTCTTAGTAGATAGATTCCCCTTTAACATAGTAGAACCCCAATAGATGTATGTACCCAAATTCACTCGAGTATTCTCCTGCTCTACCTTAATGAACCATTCCTTCATCTTTATCAATAACCACATCTTCCCTTCATCAACCTCTATTATATCCTTTTCACCCATACTATACCTTAATCTTATTTAATCCTCGCTTCTCATTATACATCCATTCCCTATATAACCCTACTATATCATTAAGGATACCACTATCATTCCCTTTATCATATTCCTCAAATATCCATATCTCCCTTAACGCCTCTAATGTATCCTCATTGAGATTACACCAATTCAAAAACTTCCTACCTGATGGAGTAGTAAATGACCAATCCAACCATTCCATCTGCTTGGGGTGTAACTTAACCATATTGGGAACATTGGCTTTCATCATTATCCCCTTAGCATATTTCTTATAACTCATATTCTACCTATCTAACAAATTTAAAAAAAAGAGTACCAACCCGTCACTCCCCCCATATCTCATATTCCAATATACGATATAACGCCTGAATGAAAGTGAAGACAAGCCCACAATCGTGCAACAAACGCCTTTGATACATTCCCTTCCCCATAGGGGTAACCAGCCTATCTTTTCCTAGGGTGGAAAAAGCTAGCCCGCACAATAAAACGAATACGAGCCCCCCTATGCCAAAAACACTTTTCTTGAGTTACAAGAAATTCGGAGGGGGCGGGGGTAAGCGTGAGCTCCCCTCCCTCATGCTACTCCTAAAGGTCTTGTGCTAATCCTATCTCTGCCATATCTTTTAGTGCCTCCTTATACCCTTTTTGGATTAGGGACTCTGCAGAGAGTACATCTACTGCGATGATAGCCTTTTCTATGGTTACATACTTTCTACCTAACAGGTCTTTTAATCTCGCAGGACCTCTTTCTATTTGTACCATAGTCTGGAACGTTGGGTGTGGGTAGTCTACTATCTTTACATTCTTGTATTTGTAACTACCATCCTTTTGTATCTTATATACTTCTTTCATATTCTTATGTTTTAATTTATGTTATATACTATATAGTGAGTCATTATCCTTATTAGTGTTACGCAAGGTAAGGTAACGCTTTAGAGATAGTGGCATCAGTTACTTTGTAACCCTTAACTTTCTCAATTGCCTTTTCTAGAGATAGGGGACCGAACACATACTCACCAGCCATCATACCTCTCAACATACGAACCACGTCAGGGTAAGTACCGAATGGTGCCTTATTATCTACGTGAACATATTTAACACCCGCCTCGATTTCAGTACCACTCTCAGTCTTCAAACCACTCACCTCATATGAATCGTAACAATCAGTCCAACCATTGAACTTACCATACTCAAACGCATTGGCGATAGAACGTACATCAGAGAAGATTTCAGAACTAACCTCTTCACCATTGGGTTCACATACATACACATCTAAGGAGTTACCATTCGCGAAGGAAGATGATTTGGTCCAAACTAAGATGTTTGGGTATTTGGCTTTAACATACGCCTTAACCACCTTACCGGCGATTACTGGTCCACCATAGATATATGGGGTAGTATTGTCATTTCTCATTCTGATGACCTCTGCAGGTAACACCATCTTAACACCATTAACTACGATTGCGATTTTTGAGTTTTTCATATCTTTATGTTTTAACGTTTATCTCTTATTACAAAGCTAACATACGAAGAATAATCGATATATCCAAATATTTGGCCAATTATTTTTCAATTATTTTTACTGACAATGTGTCATACTATATAGGACAAAAATAAACCCACCCCGCGGAGGTCAATCTTCGGAGTGGGTAGTTCAGAACGAACATTTAGGATAGGAGAGAATTTGAGAGGACCTCCCTTTTAGACTACCACATAGTGTACCCCTACACTACGGATAGAGTTTCATAGATGCCCGAGTATCTTTCATTGCCTATGGGGACTTATACCATATCGTGGATATTACCTAGAGAACGTCTCAATCGGTATATCTCCTATTACAAAGCTAAGATACGAATAATAATCGGTATTTCCAAATATTATGAAAAGAATTTTTTAATGATATCCCATATAGTGGGTTGTTCCATCATTATCACATCTGCGTAAGATTGAATACATCTACTCATTGTCATTAGATTTAAAAGTTTCTACGATTGTTTTAATCAGGGCATAGAAGAATACTACTCCTATACTCATCAACACTGCTTCTAAGATTGTAATGTGTGTACCCATTTGATTAGAATTTAAAGTTTAAAGATTTATACCCCTTACTACTATACTGCGATTGAACATCTCTTGCGTTCAATTTAAGAGTAGGGTCTTCGTAAGATTGACTCACCCTTAACTCTTTCATCCATTGTTGGAACTTAGGGTCAGACATGGTCAGATTTCTTTCTATCTCTACCAGTTCCATTTGTTCTACTTCTATATTCATATTGTATCTCATTTGATTACATAGCTAAGATAGGGAAGGATACTGATATTACCAAATCCCTTACCAACTATTTTAAAAATTCTCGATTGATTAGCAATGAGTTAGCTAACTGATTGACTTCCAGTGCGTTGCGATTCATTGGACTATTCTCATCCAGTGCCACTCTACTTAACATAATGCAAATTATATAACAAAAATGGTTTGTATTTTTCCAACACTGCGTAACTCATTGACTCTGAATGAATTATATTTTTGTCTAGTCACGAAGGAAATTAAACTGGATTGCAACAGTCAAACGCTTAACCCGCCCTCCTCACCCTAAAGGTACAAAAAAAATTCCACAATTCCAAATAAAAAGTATGACAATGTGTCCGATTAGAGCGATTTGTCATTCATTCAAGGATATCCCCAATGCGTTGAATATATTGCAATCGAGAGGAAAATGGCACTATGACATTATGTCCGATTCACAAATGTTAATAAGGCCGTTACAAATGTGTATAAAAGTATATGAAAATATAGATATAAAAATTTGTTCGTGTGGACATAAATGCGTATATGCTATGTGCTTTATCTAATACACTACTCTATTGTGTCGTTTGGTGGGATTTTGTGTCATTTCTCTATTATGGGATATTAACCATTTTTAAACCTTTTAATTGAGTAGCCACATCCACAATCGATTTTAACCCCGCTTAGATGGATATAGAGAGGTTAATTATATATGGGTGTAATAATTTCACCACATGGGTATCAAACCCCCTTAAAACCCCCTCGTATTCCCTACTATTTCAGCACCCCCAGTCCCCCCCAGCAGTGTGAGCTAAATACCTTGAGTGAACAGCTCAGGAGTGAAGGGTTGGTACTCTTTCTTTTATACTATCCTTATGTGTACTATATAGTATGTGTGTACTGGGTGTGTTATCCTATGGACATAAAAAAAGGATATCCTCATTTCTATTGAGTGTATCCTATGTACTGTCTTATTGATTACTATTCCCTGAATCTTATCTATCTATACTACTATGTGAGTCTGAATCATTATTAGTGTTACGCAAGAGGTGATTATTTATAGCATTGTTTTGGGGTTGGGGAATAAATCGTTATGTAAGAATCCTACGAGAGTAAACCTTTTACCAATGGTATTCTCTACCCTATGGGGTTCATCGCCGGTGAAATATACCATAGTCCCTATCGTTGGTTTTATCCTCATTTCATTGAATATCAATTCCCCTCCTTCGAACTCATCGTTTAAAAATATAACGAATGAATACCGGTTAATGTGCACATGTGTTGTAGGGACTTGTCTAATCGTCTCATCCGTATATTGTATTCTAAATTTCTTAAAATCACATTGTTGGAATTCGGGTATGATATCAATCACCGATTCCATATGTGGGATTAGATTGAAGCCATAGAAATGATATATCCCATCATCTACGTTGGTAATAGTATTATCATTCCATAGATTAATAATAGAATCACATTGTGTTTTTGTTATGTAATTATTTAGTATTTTTATCATATTTGAATGATACTATCAAAAAAAATCTAGTGGACGACTCCGGCCAAAGGGATTCGACCATATCGATGTTATGGATTGATTGGGGTTAATATCATTAATAGTAAGGATATTATCATTACTACTATTGCTACTCCCATTGCGTATTCTCCATCTCTATTGTATTTCTTATTCATCTTATCGGTCTCATTCCCTATCGGGCCTTCGTATTAGTTGGACGTGGTGATAATCCAAATTGGGATGGGTCTTCGGTGAATAACCCTATTGTTAGATAGGATGGACCTGTTACCATATCGTATGATATACCTATTAGTCCATATGGATATTTCGTTGCGTTATAGTATGGATTGTTCATTGAGTAAAATAAAGGTGTATCATTGTATGTCCATCGTTGTACCCATTCTAACGCAAGGATATCCTCCATTGAATTCACTTCGTGTTCTGTCCAATACTCTGGTCCTAAATCCATAAAGTTTGGGAAACGTCTCTTTAATACCATATTCTATTTTTTGATTTCGAATTCCTTATTGTATATGTTATTCTCTTTGATTCGTTCTATTGTACGTTCAATACCTTCACCTATACCTTTTGCATATAGTCCTTTACTCGTACTGAATTCCTTACTTTCTTTGAGTAGTTCGTTTAGTAATTCTCTTTCTATTACTACGAACTCTTTGTAACCCCCAATGATTTGTTCCATTATTTATTGTTTTTTATTGCCAATGATTGTTATCCATTTCCCACCAAAAGGTTAGGTCTTCTATATCATCGTTGTAGTATTCCCCTACGAAGTCTGATTTGAATTTTGAATGTATGTTCTCATACATCGTTAGTGTTGATATCGGTTGAGTCAATTTCAATTCGTTTCTTATTATATCTACCACCTTTGTATAATTACCACCACGAATCACTCCTGCTTCTACCAATAGGATTGTCTTGTCTTCTATACTATCCTTATGAATATTGAACATATCGCAGATTTCTTTTACGAATTTCTCATCGAATGATTGGTCAGGATAAGGTACATCTATACCGAACCCATCACAAATTTCCCCATTATAGGTCAATTGATGGCGAAGATATTGACCTACTACGGATGAATAATCCGTTGAAACCGTCACAATTATTGTGTTTGATGAATTTAATCCCTCCGATAATAGTTTATCGGTTAAAATACTCAACAATTGGAATTCAGTATGCCAATCCACTAATAGTTCTTTTCTCATTTTAGTCAAGGAATTCTATCCCCTCCGTTGCAATCGTTGCTATTACATATACTAAGATACTTGGTATTGGTGTGAATATCCCTGCTAAGAATCCTATTCTCCACAATGCAACATCGGTGTTGGTGTATCTTGCTAGACCAGAACATACTCCGAATATCTTCTTGTCCGTTTCACTTCTATAAAATTTTCTCATATTACCACCTTTGTTTTTTATTTACCCCAATCCAACTATCTCGCTTCTTATCTTTGGGTTCTTCGGTTTTCAATTTTGTTACTTTTTTTTTGGGTTTGTTTGGTGTTCGATTCTCCCTATCGAGTTCATCCAAAGTTATTTTAGGCATTATTCTTCTGACTTAATCTTATTATATATGGATTCGATTTGGTGTTCTACCTGTTCGATTTTTTTATTATTCTTATCAATTTGGTATTGTAGTGATTCATTTTCACTTGTTAAACCAGAAATTTCGATACCCAATGCGTTGATTTCTCTTTCGTATCTACGAGGTACTTTGATGTCTTTGTATTTTGTATTCATAACTTGTTATTTATTTGATTCGGTTAAACATTTCCAACATAATCCATCCATATCACGTACGATGGATTGACACTTTGGACATAAATTATCTTCTCTTTGAGTTTTGTTAAATTTATCTAATGATTGAATATAGGTAGTCCCATCTTCTAATGGAAATGTATTCATTAAATAGTCTTCTCTATTTCTTTCGTTCATCTATTTTAATTATGCGATTTATAATATTTTGTGCAATAATTTCATGTCCTTTTTTACTTGCATGTAAATCTCTATAGCCACCATCATGCCAATCACCAGTGTTATGGGTGTAACAAAATGCACTATCTTCAATTCGTAACTTATTTTTTTCCAATAAATAATTTATGTTTGTTGATTTTTGTCCATTGATTTCAATAGAAACCAAATTATCAGATATTTTATCCATATATTCTTTTGGAGGTATCGGTATTATAGAATACCACAATAACAAATGAAATTGTATATGTGGATATCTATCTCTTGCAGCACAAAACAAATCTATATAATTTTTGGCAGTTTCTAATTCATCAAACGTTTCAATAAATCCATGTATCTGTTCACGTAAAGTTTCATCCGTTTTTGGGTCACCTAATAGATGAATCATTTCGGTTGGTGTATATTGTACTTTATCCTTCGAAATAAAACGTAACATTTGTGGTTCAATAAATATATGACCTATATCGGTTGTATCAGTTGGTTTCAGTTCTAGTAATCTGAATAATACATCTGTTGAATTGTACATCCAATCTTTATGTGTATCATTACAAACGATTTCAACGTACCCCAATGCATCGGAAACTAATTTAGGCCATCGGAACTTTCTTATATTATTAAAATCTTCTTGTATCCATCTATGTGGTAATATTACATTATGATTCTTTAACCAATCCAAATCATTATATCGCTTGGATAGTTCTATTTCCAATCCTATTCCTTGTGTATTTGAACTACCGGAAAATACAATTTTTTTCATTACTTAGATTCTAAGTTGTTAATCCATAAGTTTAGTTTTTCACATAATTTTGGATATAGGTTTCTAGTTGCTAGATAACTCCATAATTTATACAAGATTTCTAATGTAAGTTTTTTCATTATAATATATTTTTATATCGTTTTTTATTTAAAATATCGTAGTAAATTTTTTCATAAATATAAATAGGTGAGGTTTCAAAATACTCTGATACTATATATGAATCGAAATATAAACGTTTATTTGATACTCGTTTCAATATATTTACATATTCATCATTCTCATTCCAATTCTCTTTAGTATTAAGCAACTCAACTCTATGTTCAAATTCAGTTAATCCAATTTCGTTTACAATCAATTTAGAATTTGAATCTATTTCATTTATATCTAATGTTTTAATGTTTGACCAATTTGGTAATGAATTTAAAATTAAATAGAAAAAATGATATACAGGTTGTGTATGTAAATCATCTAATAAAATTTTACTTATATCACATCGGTTAAATATATCAATTAATATTGATTGAGTAAACTTGTTCCACTCTATCGGCCAGTTTACATTTTGCTGTTTTGGTGTTATACCAAATCCATCTACTAATAATGTATAATCTATATCGTATTTTGTCAAATCAAAATAGACATCGTTATGAAATTTTACGTTATTTAAATTGTTGGTTTTTAATGCAAGAGGAATTTCAGAATATAATTCTGATATTTTTTGTACAATTCCAGATTTAAATCGCTCTAATGGGTTTCTTGTTAAAATAGTTGTAACTTTTTGAAAAATATTCAATATAAAATCTGAATCGTACTTATCGGTGTAGTTTTGATTATCAAAATCAAATATCTGAAATTTTAAGTTTAATCCATTTGGAAATGTTATGTATATAAAATCATCACTTATTGTATGTCTATCGATTACGTTACTAATTGATAATCTTAAATAAAGTTCGTTCGTATTAGCAAAATTTTTTAAATAATTACTACCAATTTTAGTTGCAGTGACCCAATATGAATCTCCAATAGGTATTAAACTTAAATTACAAATCATTTTATTAAGATTTATTTGGTAATTTACCTCCCAATAACATTAAATAAACAACAAGTTCCCACCTATACACATCTGATTTTATGAAAAAATCTTCAACTGATTTATAATTTATATCTTTAAATTGACCTAAGGTTTCTCTTAAAAACGCTTTTAATTCGATATCAGTTCTATTACTACCATCGGGTGCAATTTCAAATTCAGTTTTAAGTTCTTCTACAATTTTTTTATATTGAGTTTTACCTATTTCGTTTTCAAATAAATCATTACGTGAATCTAAATCTTCAATATCGATTATTGTTAGTTTTTTTAATAAACCAATTTCTTCAAAAAACATTTTCAAATGATACAAATAAGGTTGGGTGTGAACATCACCCGAAAATGAATGTGACATATCAGAATATCTAGACATATCTAAGAAAAATAATTCACAAAATTGTTTCCATATTGAAAACCAATTATCTATTCTTGATTTTGAATGATTTTGATTTGAATCTGGATAATTTTCGAAAAAGAAACTCCAATCAATCGGATAATCTTTATGTAATGCTCTATTTGGTAAAAAAAATACATTTTCCCAATCTGAATTTGGTCTATCCATATATGCATTACGCATCTCGTGATAAAATTCAGTAATTTTTTGTATAGCACCGGATTTAAATCTTTCCAATGGATTTCGTATAATCCATACTGAACACCTATTCATCATTGATTTAAATTGATTATATGAGAATGTAGTATCTAATGTATTATGTGTACCATCTGTTAATGTTATTCTACACTTAACTCCATTCAAATTTATAATAATACTACCAGGAGTTTCTACTTCATTATCCGAAGTACATATAGTAATTTGTACTTTTTGTACTCCCTCATTTTCATTTTGAAATTGGGTTAAATATCGACTACCCACTTTTGCGTTAGTAATCCAATATCTACTGCCAATTGGTACTAAAGTGAAGTTAAAATTTAAGTGATGACCACTGAATATACTATTAGACATAACTAAGGTATTGAAATTTTTAAATTATCTAATTTTGTTGTTATATGTAATTGACAGGACAGACGTGAATTTTCTTTTCTAAGTTCACCCACATCATCCAACATCATATCTTCAATCATACCCATTTTTACGAGTTCGTTATCAGATTCAATATAGACGTGACATGATGAACATGTTCCCAATCCACCACAAGTTCCTGCTATTGGATATTCATTTGCTCTTAAAAATTCCATAAGATTCAATCCCATATCAGTTGGAATATCTAATTTTGTTTTCGAATCGTTATGTGTTACATATATTTGTATTGTACTCATTTTCTTTTATTTAACATTGTATAGTATGCATGTAATTCATAAGAATACACCTTTGAATTTTCAATCCATTTATAAAGTGAACCCCAATTTATAGTTTTAAATACATCATTAGTTTCCCTAATTAAAGGACTATCAAAGTGATTAATTAAATTTTGTTTAAGTGGATGGTCATCTAATAATAAATCTCTTTTTGTATTTAGTTCACTTAAATCTACCACAGTTAAATTATCATATACCCCAATATCATGTAGAAAATTGTATTGTGAATGTAAAAAAACTTGTGTATGTACATTGGTATCTATATTGTATTCAAAAAATTTAGTAGGAATTACATCATTTAAAAATAATTCAGTAAAACGTTTCCATTCACCTTTCCATTCATTTAAAATTTTAGAATGATTTCTATTAACTATATCTAAATTCAAATTTTGAGCATTCAATACCACATCATCAAACATATGATAAAATGTATTCCAATTTATATCATAATCATTTTGTTTAGAATAATCATCAAACATATTAATATGAGACCAATTTTCATTTTTTAAAAAGTGTCTTCTTGTTTCAAAAAACCACTCTACTAAAATTTGAATAATTCCTGATTTAAGTCTTTCTATTGGATTTCTAACTATTGTATGTGTTACGTTAGATAAAATATCGGGTATCGTGTCATCTTCTAATGGTTGGTGATTATAATCGGTGCCTTTAATTTTCCAAAGTATTCTATTATAAGAATGAATAATATCACTATCTATGAAACCATTTGTGTCGTGTAATCCATCAAATTTGATATTTTCACTATTTGTATTTACAAATGGTGTTGCTGTGAATGAATAATAAATTGTATTACCATTGGTTTGACTAAAATTTGTTAGAAATCTAGTACCAATTTTAGGGTTTGTAAGCCAGTATTTATTTCCTACCTTATATATTACAAAATTCCAAGCTAGATTTTTTAATTTTAAATTATAATCTATTGTCATAACATCTCTTTTTTATAAGTATCGTATTTTTAAATTAGTTCGATATACTTTTGTAGTTCAATCTTTGATATTGATAAATTGTGTTTGGTTCTATTTTTACTATTAATATCTTCATCTACCATAGTTTTGATATTATTAATAGTTTCATTTGATACCTTAAAAAAATTGTTATTAAACATCATTTCATTCACTAATAACGTATGGATAAATGCATGTGGATGATATCCAAATGATGGTGTTATATGTGATATATCTATTTGTGTATTTTCATTTCTGATATCATAATCGGTTGATAAATAACCATATAATCCATATCTTTCTAATGCATACTCATCAATACCACCATATCTATAAAAATCAGATTTATGAAACCACCAATTATTAAAATCAATTTGGGTTATTAAGTATTTAAATTGTGGGAAAACTTCTACCAAATCGTCTGCTGAATTTATATTGAGAGTTTCTTTGAATCTACTATTGATTTTTAATTTATTGTTATAAACATATGCAGGTCTATTTTGATTTAATGTATATTTGTGTACATGCATATAGTTGGAATCAATATCCCATCCACTAAATTGTGATTGCATTGATACAAAATTATAAGAAATTTGATTATTTTTTAAATAGGTTTGTAAGTTTATAATATTGTTTAGATATGTTTTAACTCTGCTTTCAATTGGAATTCGTAATTCATATTCCAACATTTCATTATAAGCAATTTCTAAATCTATATTATCAAATTTTAAGATATCATTCTTATCGGTATGAGTTGGGGTTATATACCATAAATTCTCAATTGACATTACATTATGTACATCTTGTAACATTCGTACATTCATCATTTGATATAATTTATCCACTATACTATTAGAATTTTGTACATTAGATTTTATATAAAAATGTTTATCTAATTTTTCTTTCCAAGCATTTGTATTAAAAAATTCATGTAATATGGTTGGCTGTGTAATTGTTACACGTTCAATTTGAGTCCATTCTACGAAGCAATATATGTTTTCCGATTTTACACCTATTTCAAAAAGTTTATTAACTGCGTACTTTATACTATCATATGCCCAATCAGACCCTTGGCTTGCACATCCTATTTCTATAAAAATAAGATTATCTGATGTATCTAATTTTACATTTAATGTTTTATTCTCTAAACTACTAAGTGTTGTTGCATAACTACACCCACTTGCAATTATAAATTTAAAGTTTTGTATGTTCATGTCTTATTATATTTTCGTAATAACTTTTTGAACAAGCTATTTTATGTTTTGTTATACCTTTATAATTTATATCCTCATTAAATAATTTTATCAAATATTCTTGCCAGGAATCTTTAACTTTCACAAATGGATTATTAAAACATGCAGTATTGTGTAATAGTGTATATAATATTTCGGTTGGATGCCAATTATATCCACCTACTATATCATATACATTTATTTCATTAGAATTATAATGCATCAAATTTGAATATGAGTATATATCATATTTGTGTAAAAAATATTCATCAATACCACCAAAGTTAAATCCATCTTCTTTATAAAACCACCAATTAGAAAAATCAATCAAATTATATAGATGTGATATTTGTGGATATGCATCTATTACATGAATACCTTTATTTTTAATATTATCATAATTTAAATTTTGTGTTATGATGCCATTTAGTATATGGTATTTATGATACCCTCTACCACATTTTATCTTTTGTTGATATTCAAATCCATTTCGTATCCACCCATCGAATTCTGATTGCATGTTACAAAAATTATACTGAATATTATTACTTTTTAAGTAATTTTGTAAAGATAATATATTATTGAAATAATTTTTTAAAAACGATATATTTGTAGTTTGTTGATGTATTTTAAAATTCTTTTCATACATAAGTTTACCATCTACGCCAAATAGGGTTTCTATTTGATTTGGTAATATACTATTTGAATTTATATAAGAACAATTATCTATTATACCAACATTAGGTAATTTAGTAAATGATTTTATATTAAGGTAATGTGCTAAATCTTGTATGAGTTTATTTGTATGATTTTGTATCACATTATTCACTTCTAATTTAGATAAATCTATAAAATTTTCATTTGTGTTAGTGATTCTATCATATTGAGTCCATTCTACAAAACAATATATATTTTCTGATTTTACACCTAATTTTAATAATTTATTTAGTACATATTGAGTTGAATGTGATGCCCATTCGGCTGATTGACTTGGTAGTCCAGTACCTATGAATATTATTTTATGCTTATCATAGTTGTATTCTAACCTATCCCCATTGAATTTATTATATACATTATCCAAATAAGTATGATTGAAAAATAAGTTTTTCATCATAACACCATAACTACAACCGGAACTAACTATAAATTTATAATCCTTTAAATTCATTTATTAAAAATTTACTCCACTCTTGATGTGATTCTGCAGTTGGATGATTACGGGGTAAGAATCCTTCACCCATAAATTTAATATAATCATACATAGTACCAAATGTAAATTCATCAGGTAACATATTCCACAATACTTTCAAATCTAATTGATTAGTACGTTTACCAAATTTATCTATTTTATCTTCAGGTTCATCTGGTAATCTATATTCGTAAAATGTATTAAAAAAATAGTATGGTATATTATGTTTATCTAAAAAAGCAGATAAACTAATTATCTGATTAAATGTTCTGATGTATGATGGTATATCTTCTGTCTGATGTAATACAAATTGGTCTTCGGTTGTTCTATCTTTATCATTATCACCCCACTTATCATACCCTACCCATAATCTTTCTTGTTGGTATTCATTTCCAGTCCACCATTCAAATCTAGTAGGGGATGTCCATCCAATTGATACAATCAATTCATCCGAATATACCCAACTAGTTTCTTCACTCCATATATTTCTATCAAATAACCAACGAGATACATCTCGCATGGTTTGACGATAGATATAATCATTTGAAACTCCGGCAGATGCATTATTACAATCTATCCACTCATATTCATTTGCTAAATGATATGAAAATCGTTCGGTTTGTTTATTTTCTAATTCTGCACCCCAAACAACTGAATCTCCATGACTATATAAGATTTTAGACATATATTAATGGATTTTTAGTTAGATATTCATGTTGTTTTTTGTTATGTAATACAACCGGCATCATTTTGGTTTTTAATTCTTCTAATTCAGATATTGATTTATTATTAATATCTTTGATAATTTCAATAACCATATCCATTCTAGTTTCATTATTCAATTCATTATCATAACTTTCATCCCAAAAATTAGAAAATGTTTTAAATCCTAATTTTTTTAAATGTTTTAAATAATAAGGACCACCTAACATAAGAAAAGGTTTATTTTGGTTAAGTGGTATTAATGTTTTTTCGGTAAAGTGAATATAATCACGAGGAGTGTCTAAATTTGTACTATAATCAGTTTCACAAATTACATATAAAAATGTAGAATCTATTAGTTTATATAATTCATCCCACGATGTAGTTTTACCCCCACCTTCGGTTTTGTTATTTAATGTTATTGTATGATTAATATAATTGAAATCTAATAAATCATTAGATATTAGTTTATTATACAACTTAGTTCTAAATTGGGTGGTTCTACCACCTTGTATATAAATTTTTTTTTCTATTTCAGGTGTTATAGGTGTAGTGTACTCTGGTATTGGTAAATACAAAGTAGGCCAAACTCTTACATAATTAAATCCATATAATGGTTCTTGTAAATGATTACCAATATAAAACCATAATTTATCATGAGGTACACCCACCTCATTAAATGCAATATTAAAGATATCCAATATTAATCTACTTTCATGATTTAAGTTATACCCTTCCCACGTTTCATGCCAAACCCAATCATAATCGTACCAATTCGTTTTTAAATAATGTACAAATTCCTTTATATCATCCACAGTAGATTTAAAAGTATCTTCGTTAGTTGTACTTGCATTAAAGTATTGTAATAGATAAATTCCATTTATTTGAAAAACACTAATCATAGCTACTCGATTACCATGATTATCGGTATGTGGGCATGGTCTATAATTTGGTCTTACTTTTATATTATATTCTATCATTGCTGAAATATTTTTTGTGTGCTCAAATCATCATACAACCAACTACCGCCACAATGTGGGTTATTCGAATGTATTTTTGGTGAATGAAATATTTCCAATCCTCTTTTTGCTTGTTCGGGTGACATATACATATGCCAACCTATACATTCAAATTCATCATCTTTATATAATTTATTCTTATGTCTTCCATCATAAATCATTGGTCTTGCCCACTCATTAAAGTGTTCATCGTTTGTGAGTATCATCCCACCAGTTCCTATATTTAAGATTTTTTTAATATGGAATGAAAGTAACATAAAATTTTCATTATCGTACATACCTTCATAAAATGCTGTTGCTGCATCTACTATTGGTATATCTCCAAATTTATACAATCCACCCCATTCATAATCATCAAACACCGGTTTATTACCTGAAAGTATTATTTGATTTGGTACTGAAACATATGTTCTTGCAGGTATTACAATTTCTTGTCCTACTATACCCAAATAATGTAAAACTAAACGAATCGCATTTGAGTTTGAATCACATGCAACTGCATATTTTGAACCACAATATTGAGCTATTTCATTTTCAAAATGTGTTACCCAATCCCAATTATCATTTATTATATAATCCTTCATATTGGTTAATTAACAATTTTAGGGGTATAACCATAATCTTCACCACCATTGCCTACAAAGTGTCCATTCCAATCCTCTTCTTCGTGTAATTTATGATGTGAATATTCATTTGATGAATATGTACTACGATGTGGTGGATTTTCTTTATCGGGGTCTGATGTTGAAACATAGTAAAAGAAACGAATTGCACATCTACCATATACATCATCTGGGCAAGTTACCTCACTTACCGAATGAATTGGTCCTTTTGGTACATTTTCGTTTATAACAAATCTATTGAATAATGGTGCAGTTGATTCTATTAACCTTGCCTTTGAATCTAATTCTGGATTACCATTCCAAACTACATTATGGCCTCCCCATTCTTCTTTCCAATTTGGGGTTATATAAAGTATCGATGTAAGTTTACGATGTAAACGAATTCTATCATTCCAATTAAAATCATAATGTGGTGATAAAACTGTTCCATTTCTTAAAATAGAATATCCAGCACCAACTAAATGTGGGTCTGGTAATAATCCTACAATACCTGTCATATTTTCAAGTTGATATAGAAATTCACCTGAATGCATTATATCGTATGTAACTCTATGTGCAGTTGGTAGTGAAATCAAATCATTAAACTCTTCCATACGAGAACCTGCACGAGTAAATACTGTCCACCCACCTTTTGGAGCGTTCATACATTCCTCATATAATTTCATACAAGTATCTTCATCTAAGAAATTATCAACAACAACTCTGCCAAATCCATCTTCGATTTTAGTTTTTTCCCATTCCAACTTTTTATTTATCATAGTATAGTAGTTTTAAAGTTTGGATATATTATATCATTGAAAAAATTCAAATGTTGTGTTGCATCTGGATGATTTCCATTGTGTTTAAATGATTCACCTTTATTTATTAAATATTCAGTAAACCCATCACCAATACCATCTAATTTAAAATCACTAGTCCAAATAAACTTATCCCAATCGATTTTATTTTTTAGTATTTGAAGTGTATCGGCAGTTTGACAAAATTGTAGTATATTTTCTAATTCTAAATTATTAGTACGTTGTTTTTGTAAATCACCCTTTATACTTTGTATATTTTTAATAGTATCAAATGAAACTTCGGTTGTAAGAAAATTAGCTATACTAAACATTTTATATGGAATTCCTAAGTTTTCTAAAAATAATTGAGTATAATAAATATCATCTAATGTATTTAATAATTGACCATATTTTGAATAAAATGTTTCATAAAATGTCTTACATTTACCATCTAATGATGTTCCGTTTCTATTATACGCAACACTACCAATAACATTATGACCTTCTTTATGTTGAAATTCTATTATTGGACTATCAGTTTCAGATGTAATTATAAATGGGTATTCCCATCTATCAATTGTACTCCATTGAACAATTACATAATCGTATTGTTTATTTTTATCTAAACGTTCCTTATGAAATATTTCCTTTTGAATTTGTCTTCGAATATAAGTGTTTCCTGCTCCATGTTGTGCTAAATTAGCTACATAGTGATTTTGAGATTCAAAATGTGAAGCCCAACTCCAATTTTCTGCAGAAAAACTACAACCTGAAACTAATATATTCATATTACCAACTAATTTCCCAATCTTTAAAATCTGCTGCTAGACAATCGATTTTATAATCTTTTCTACCACCAACCTTTTCTTGTATTTTATTTTTTGCAGTATTACGGATACCATTCAATCCATGAGTTAATGCTAATGCGTTTGGACCTTCTGACCCGTTTCTCACATTTGATTCATTATGCCAAATATGTAAATTCATTTGGGATAAAACTACAATTGCTCTAATTGTTTCAGCAGTTAGTACAACATCTTGTTGTTCTAAAATTAATTGTATATCATGCAAGATATCAGCTATTTCGTTTGAATATTCAGTTTTATGTTCCGTTATGAATACTTCTTTTAATTGTGATATTGATAACCTGTCTACCAATTCTGCTAATGTAGGTAAATATTTTCTTTCCATTTATATAAGTTTTTGTTGTGTTATTTTATAAAATTCTTCTGCTATTTTAATGTGGTAATCCAACCCGAAATGTTGATTATCTTTAGCTTTTGACCATGTCTGACCGGGTGAAAATTCTAATGAATTGATGTATGGTATTTTATATCTATCACATATCGTAGTCAATACAAATGAATTTAATTCATAAAAATTAGAATAACTTGTAGTAGGAGTTTCAACATCCCAAGCTTGTCTACTTTCAAATGTTGTATCGGTTAATTCAAAAAATCTACCAGTAGGTGGTATTAATACAAAAATATTTTTAGATTGAATATTCTTAATCACATTCATTATTTGCCATACAACATACCCATCAGAACCTCCTGCTTTACCTAAATTTATATAAGGCAATCCAATATGTTGTGATAATAAATATGGCCAAGTTTGTTCAATATCTAACCCAATACCTTCGGTGAATGAACACCCTATACAAACTATTTTATCAGTATCTAATAATGATTTATAATCATACGGGGAACGATATCCATAATCATTGAATTGGTATTCAACTAAACCAGAATTATCACTATCCCATATATTAGTTAGTGTGTTTATTCTATCAATTAAAATTGGTAATCTATCTAATTTATATCTATAATTCATATTAAATTGTGGATACACCACGTTTCTGAACTACTAATGTTGCTTTTTGATTTGCAAATTCAATTGATTTAGATACATCATTTGTTTCAACATATTTAAATGTAAATGATGCCATCCATGTATCACCTGCTCCACTTAAATCCCTTACTTCAACTGAATTATCTACTGAATATCGTTTTGATTGATACATACATCCTCTTTCAGACATTGTAACTATTAATTTATCTTCCCACTCATCATATATCGCACCATGTTTAACACAATTTTCCCATTCAACTTCATTCATTTTAACGAATGTGTAATTTTTAAAATAATTGTGTTCGATTACTTTCTTAGTATCAATAAATGATAATTTAGCAAGTTTTGATATTTCATCAATATCATTAAGGGTTAAGAACCCCTTATCATAATCGGCTACGACTACTGCATCGTATGAATCAAAATCAACTTTCTTTATATCGAATGTATTACCAACTTTATCATTGGAATCTACACGTAATAACATTTGGTTTGATTTTTCTTCAACATATCGTGTCTTTGTGATTTGTTCGTGGTTTGTAATTAGTTCAACCTTTTCTACTCCTAATTTTCGTAGATTTGCAACCACATTTCCAGCCATACCATCGTTGGTTATTGTTTTAGATGGCTCAAAAACAGGTATAGGTGCTTCAGGACTCAACCTTTGACACCTACCATATATAAAAACATCAGTACAACTATCTCCTATAACTAAAATTTTCAAAACGTATTTTCCTTTTCTTCTATATATTCTAACAAATTTTTTACTCTCTGACACGATTCATATTCTTCATTCTCTAACGCCCATTCCATTATTTTATTTAATGTATCTTCACACCCATCTCTAGTTATCGAAAAATCAAAAGCCGTGTGTTTTTGTCTTACAAAGGATTCAACTCGTAAACATTTTACTTGAATTAAATCATTATATAATAACTCCTCACATCCTATTAACAATTCAGGCATTAATATAGATTTTCCTTTATCAGTTGCCCATTCGTAAATATCATCACCACCTATATAAACTGTTAAAATCTTTTTAGGTTCATCCATCTATAAATTTCTTGACTTTACTTTAAAATAGTATTCAATCATATCTTTATGTTTGATACCATTTTTCTTGTAATATAAGTTAATATATGTGCGTACTGCTTTCATATGAATAGTATTACTCATAGAACGAATAACTGCAATAAGTTTTTTATAATCAGTTCCCATTTTGTTTATAAGACCCTCTATGAGTTTTATACTAAAACTTTTCATATACATAAATATATTAAAATTAAAATAAGTGGTCTAAACCTTTTGTATTTCTACGTCTGAACTGAATATCCATTTCTGATTTAGTAGTACCTTCTTTGACTTGTTTTTTATACCAAAAATAAAGGTCTTCTAATGTACCTTTACCTCGTTGACGTTCTAATGATTTTTCCCACAAATCTTTACCAAATTCTAAAGCTAGTTCTTTTTTTAAACGCCAGAGAATTCTATTCTCATCTGCGAATGCTTCCATTTCTAATTTAATGGCTTTGATTCGTTTCATTCTACCGGCTTCCAAAGAAGCCTCAATACGATTTTGCTCATCCGTACCCCCATAATTCTTATAAGCATTCTCACTAGCCAACTTGGCGGATTCTTTAACACTCCTAGCCTCACTAAACATATAAGAATAATCAAAGTCACCATTTCGTATTTTTAGTAATAGTGGAGCATCTGCTGGTAAAGGTTTATTAGGTCTACCTTTGGTGTACCACCTGTATTTATTGTATGCCATATACTAAGTAAAAATCACCCTTTCAGGTGATTATGATTTTAATTCTTGAATTTGTTTTAATAATTCGGTTACCTCGTCTTCCGATAAATACCCTTCAACATCTGATGTTACAGATGTATCATAACAAAGTTCATCACCTTTCAATACAGCTAATTCATACAACCCATCTTTACCACCATATGAGTATTCATGTTTAACTACCGATGCACCATATCCATTATCAAAATGGGTACGAGATTGCACACCATTCAAAAATGAATCTAATTGTTTAAATTCTAAATCGTTAAATGTTTTCATTTTATTTTTACGTTTTAATTGTTTGACAAAATTTGAAATTTGATAATGGTTCATAACCTAAAATTTGAGTGGAGTAGGGATTCGAACCCTACACTCCTAAAGCTCCACTAATTACTTTACTTCTTTTGAAGTAGAGTCTACTGCTGTTGCAGTTGAATCAGTTGTGATTGTTGCAGTTGAATCAGTAACTACTGCAGTTGAATCTGCTGTTTTTTCTGATGTTGCACTTCCACAAGCAGTCATACCTAATGTAAGGATTACTGCCATTGCACCTACCTTAGCTTTTCCTAAGATTGTAGATAAACGTTTTGCGTTGTACAATGCACGTGTTGTGTAGAAATCACGTTTTTGCTCCGAAGTTGATGTTGCTGCTTCGCTTAAGTTGTTTACTAATTCAGTTACTTGGTAATCAACTTTTGTTTTAATAGCTTTTGCCATAATGTTTGTTTTTTTGTCCTCTTAATGATTAATCAATCAAAATCCATGTGGTGGGACATTTACCACACTTCTTTTGTATTTTTGTGTTATATCAAAGATACAACAATTATTTCAATTTTCCAAATTTATTTTTACCAACTTGCAGAATATTCAAAATCATCCGCATATTCATCAAGTAATTCAGTTTCCAATACTTCAATAGTATATTCAACTGCATTGAAATACCACTCATCATATTCAGTTCCACCGAAGAAGAAACCTGATGATGTTGGTAGTAAGGATTCTGCCAATGATTTATTAGCAATTACTTTCTTACAAATATCCAATAGTTCTTCTATTTTTTCTCTACTTACATACGAACTTTGACATTCATCAATTCCTCCTTGAACATTTTCTACGAACCAAAGATGAATGTGATTTGCTTTTCGCCAGTAAGCAATCTCCTCAACGATATATTTAATACGCTCTGGCTTGATTGTTTCACTAATCTTACCGCCCGTCTTAACCTCTACTTCGGTTACTACTTCTGGTTTATAAAAATCACCTTGTCTAACGTAAGTTTTTTTGTACAAATAACTGTCTAATCCCATAATTTTATGTTTTAAAGTTTTATAATTAAAGATACATTTTAGCTTCTTCTGCCCATTCTTCATTTACTAAGTACCAATATTTGGTATTCAAATCGATGATATCATAGCCACTATCGTTTGTGTTAATGGTAACAACACCTTTTTTAACTAATGAACCTAAGGCTCCTCTGATAATTTTAGTTGAAATATTCAAACATTCACTAATATCTTTAGCATCTACATCGGAAAATCCCGGTTCTGCGTAAAGACAATCAACAAAAGTTGTTAAGGTTTTAGATTCTAATTCAGTTAATTCGATGTCAATAAATGGATTCATATTTTTATGTTTTATGTTTAACTCTTATTACAAAGCTAATATACAACCTTTTTACGAATTTTCCAAATATTCTGCCAATTTTTTTAAGAATTTTTCTATACCCAAATGGTGATTTTCCTCCCAATCATCTGGATTACCATCATCTGAAATGAACTTATATGCCTTAAAATCGTACCCATATATCTTACAAACCTTTGCTAAAGCGTATGCTTCCATATCATATACCCCATTTTTCGGGTCTTGTTCGAACTTGTCTTGTGTATGACAGACATATCCCCCAACACCGAAATAGACCGGCTCCTCTCCTATCTGTGGGTACATTTCCCTATCAAATGGAGTAGTTTTTGCCGGTGAAAATGGTCGGCCACCCATATCTTCTTGATAAAATACCTTACACTCTACCAAAGAATGGGTTGGAACGGATTTAGAGCCGGCAGAACCATAGTTTAAGACGATTGTATTGGTATTATATACTTGATACGCAGGTGATAAAATTTCGGTTGCTTTGATGGCTGCATTAATCTTACCAACACCGGTATAAAATACCTCAACTCCCTCCGGTATCATTTCCTTTGGAAGCTCCGATTCCAATGCAACGAACAATTTAATCTTTTTCATAATATATTAAACTTTTAACATCGGTACGGTCTGTCAATCCAATATCAACTAAACATATTTTACCAATTACATCATACCCAGCCAATTTACATAGTTCCTCTGCTGCATCGATAGTACCACCTGTGGCGAATACATCATCTACAATTACTACTTTACCACCATTATCATTATCATCTGAAATTTCTAATGTATCCTTACCATATTCCAATCCATAATCAACTGAAATTAAATGTGGGTTTGGTAATTTACCTGATTTTCTAATCAACTTAATACCACCACCAAATTTATAAGATAAGGCAGATGCAAATAGAAATCCACGAGATTCTACTGCAACCCAATAATCAGGTACTTCAACTAATGAACCCAATCGTTTGATTGCTTCTTTGAATACTCTTTGGTTTTTTAATAGAGGTTGGATATCTCTATACATAATACCCTCCTTTGGGAAATTGGGGATATTATCAATATAATCTTTAAAACTTGTCATAGCGGATTTTGTTTAAATGCTCGTAAACTTTTTCGATGAATAAAATATCATACACATCCTTACCAATTTCAGTTGGTTCGGTATTGATTGCAGATTTTGCCCAATCTAATGCTTTAGTAATATCTTCCATAGAGAATTCAGGGTTACTATGTGCCAATTGGTCATTCACATAATTGATATAATCATCTGATTCTAGCCATTGCTGATAATTGTATGCATCATCTTCAATTTGTTTTTGAAACAATTCATCTAATTCTTGTTGAGATAAGTTCTCAAATATCTCATTTTTTAGTCTTCCCATTTTGAATAATTTTTATTTGACTTTCTGTCAATATTTTGTTTGATTTAGGAGTTTCAGTTTCGCTTGGTATTTTATAATTCTTTACCAACTTTTCAAGCCAACTCTCATTAATTGGTTTACTCATATTCTATTTTTGATTTTGTAAATATTCAATCCTTGCATCAGCCTCATCTCTTTTCGATTCATACATTACTCTAACAATTTTACCAAGCACTACATCAGATGTTTCATTCTCAATAATGTTTGCTGGAATTGTTATTGATTTTTTAGATTCGATTGCTAATTCAATCATTTGTTTTCGATATATCATCGCCTCACTCTTTGCCTTCATAATTTTATATTTGGTTATTCATATATAGTTCACGTAATTTATTTAATCTTTCTTGCATTTTCTCATCATATGTACTAACTCCGTTTTTCCATAGTGAAAATATGAATTCATAATCTGAAATAGTAACCATTTGATTAAATTCTATTATGAATTGAGAATCTTCAATGTTTCTACATTTCCAATACCATTCCATAAATTTAGGAAAGAAACGTAGATGGTCATTTTCAAATTGAAAATGTTTTAAATCAAAAGTATTTAGGGTCATAATTATTATATTTTAAAGGTTAAAGAGTGTGGGGAGAAACTCCCCACATTCAGTTGTAATAATTGATTAACCCTAAAACTGTGGAATCTCGTCCACATTATCTTCTTGACTTACCTCATTGAATAAAGGTTTGCCAGTTTCATCTTTTTGGTATTTCTGAACCAATTGTTTGATATAAGTTCTTTCAGAATCCACACCACCATCAGGAGAGAAGAATGGGAAGATTGAAATCTCAGCGGCTTCAAACAAATCGAATCCGTCATAAACTAACCCAGCCATCTCAACACTAGCACGAGTGGAAATCATTGAAGTTAATTTTCCGTTCTCACTCATTGATTGAGTTCTTGTGTGATGTGCAATTTCTGAAATCGCTTTCAATTCAAAGTCATCAACTTCTGGAAACATAAACTTTAACAATCCGTATTCTTGTTCCTCATTCAACACATCCATTTCGATTGTTACGAAACGGTCTAAGATAGCTCGGTCAATCACACGAGTTGATGTATATTCCGAACCAATATTGGCAGTTGCGATAAAGGTAACACCTTCGGCAACATTCACAATCGGTGAACCTTCTGCCTCATCCAAACGTAAGTAACGTTGACCTTGGTCTAACACCGTCATTAAGATGTTCCAAGCATCAGGGTGAGCTCTCGATAACTCATCCAATAAGATAACTGCGTTTGGTGTCTTAATTGCAGTAACGAAAGCAGATTCAGCGAAGAAAGTACCTTTCTTTTGGTCGAAGTGAGTATTACCGATTAAGGTTGCTCGTGGGTCTTGTGTAGCACCTAAGTTGAAATAGAAATCAGGTCGGTTAAGTGATTTAACCAAAGCCTTTGCTGCCATAGTTTTACCACAACCAGCAGGACCTGTCATCATAATGTTCTTAGCACGAACTGCTGAACGGATTAAGTATTTCCACTTAAGGTCAGTCATAACCATCTCGCGAGGTTTTAAAGCGATTGAACTTTTGTGGATGAAATCTTTAATAACCGAATGGTCTTGTGATTCTTCGGATTGAACACCACCATTTTGAGTATTCATAGGAACGACCAAATTGTTGTACACCTCCATTGAAACCTTGCGGTAAGTTTTCTTACCACTTTTATCTACATAGGCTTGAACTGCCTTACCTTCTTCGAACGCTTGTTTTCTTGTTAAAGAAGTACCCAAAGTACCTACCTTGTTACCATTGGTATCTATCATCTTAAATGTAGAACCAAACTTTTCAACCTTGTAAACCTCGTTGGAAACGTATCCAACACTTAAATCAGAATTTCTCATATTTTTTATGTTTTATTGTTATCAATTATTACTTAGCTAATCTAGGAAATATAATCCATATTTCCAAATTTATTCGATGTTTTTTTCATTAATATCCTAATATTTTTAGAACCCGAAATCCAACCATCATTAAATCAAAAATCATATATCTCATATCTCTCAATCTTATAAAGCTAAACTACTAAATTAATTCCACATTTCCAAATATTTTAAGGATTATTTTCAAAGAAAAAGCCATTGAAAATCAATGGCTTATCTTTTATTTTGAGAGGAATAAATTATTCATCGTTTTGGTGATTTGGGAAACGTTGGTCACATCGATTGCATGAGCACCCTTTCCGTACATCTTACGGAATCCTCTACTTACATCACCCGTTGCGTATTCTTGAACAAAGTATGATAGAGTTTTAATACCCATACCTTCGATTTGTTTAACCATCTTCGAAGTGTGGTTAAAAGCAGGTTCACCATTGTATTGGAAGTTTTTACCAGCGAAGTAGGGTTCACCATCGGAGATGTTTAAGAAGTAAGAATCCATATCATTTGTAGCAGGAACTAATTCCTTCATAATTGCCTCAAAACATAAACCTTCTGGTGTAGTACCTGTTGCGTTAAGACCAGGGAAGAATTTCTTAACTTTACTGAATTTATCCACACGAGAATCGTAAGCAATTACCACATATGGCTTATCGTTTAAGTCAGTAGTTCTGATTGAAACCTGAATTGATAAGTTAGAAATCATATCAACTGCCTTACACAAAGCAGTAACGTTTGTTAAAGTTTGTTTCCATTTGATTCCACTCATCGAACCACTTGCATCTAATGATACGTGTAAGTTTGCTTTTGAATACGAATCAGTTTCTAAATATTGGAACACATTCTCATTACCAAATCCTAATGATGAAATCATACGTTTATCAATACGACCATTTTTTTGTCTATTGAAGACCGTAGTTCTTGATTCACCACGTACCTGTAATTTCTTACCTAAGATAGTTCCGATACGAATACCATCAGCAATTTCCTTTTCATTATGAACTGCGAATTTCTTAGTTTGCCAATCAACATAAGTAAGTGGGAATATATCTGAATTCATAAGTGATTCTGTCAATCGTTTAACTACGATACATTCAACACCACGTTGAGGATTCCCCCAGCCAGTTGAAACATCATTACCAACCGATTTTACTTCGGTACCTGATTGTTCGATTGCGTTAAGGTCTTGTACCTCCTTACGTCCCATCGCTTTCTTATTGATTCGACCACGAACGAAATCTTTTTGTTTTTCGATTTTCTTATCTAATAAGTTCTTTTGTTTATCGGATAACGAACCTGATGTTGATTTTGAAGAATCTTTACCAGAATCAGTAGATGGTTTACCACCATCTACCGGATTGTTCATACTCATTGAAGAACCACCCATAGAATCTTGTTCCATATCACCTGTGATATCTGATTGCCCATTAGAACTATCAGAACCACTATCACCAGCATCATCACCCATTTCAGAACCACCTTGTTCACCAGAACCACCATTCTCACCTTCTTCACCATCAGATGATTGACCTTGGCCGTTTTGTGATTGCTGTGGTTGTCCTTGTGGAGCAGGAGGTAATTGATTAAGAATTTCATCAAACACTAACATTGCGATATCCAATGTATCTTGCGTGGTTTTTAAACGATTGATATTACCCAATCCGATGATTGAATAAATTCTTTTAAGACCACCTAATTTACTTAGGTCAGTATTTGCATTATGTAAGTTAATAATACGGAACATATACGCCTCGATTGTTTCATCAGTATATTCATCCGATTTTAATCCTTTATCAATTAAAGGGTCATTGAAGTATTTATCATACATTGCTCGGTAATATTCACGATAACCAGGTGCCTGATTGAATACATACCAGTCAATTCGTCTATCTTCTACATAGTTCCAAATATCTTTGATAGTTGAAACCGGATTAAGAATACCTTTCATTACTGCTGTATCCTTAGTAGTTTGTGGAATCAACGTATCCAATCGTTGTAACAATTCAAAGTTAGATAGTTTAATGTGAGAACCCTCGTGTAATGCTAAACCAACTGCGATATCAAAATCTTTTGGTTCGATAATATTAGAACCAATAACAACCGATTTACCATCGGTGTATGAATTACCACGTTCAGAAAACTTAACCGGAATAGATTGGTTAGTTACGATATTTACGAAGTTTGAAATAGCTCTTTTAGAAGCAGCCAATTTATAAAGGTCATGAGATTTACGTTCTGATTCATTCATCGTATTAAAAACGATAGTATCATCATCCCAATCTTTCATCCAATAAGAAGAGTGTATTTTTGTCATATTTTTAGAGTTTATCATTATCAATTACTACATAGCTAATATACGAATTCTTGCCGATATTACCAAATATTTTACCCATTATTTTGAATAAAATTTATCAATTTCTAACTTAGCCTTTTTAAGGGTCTTTTTGGATTCAGATTTTTTACCACTAAAAAGTAGTTCCATTGATTCGATTAATAACTTACGATGTTTAGGTAGGGGTTTCTTTGTATTCATATCTCTCATTGTTTATACAGCTAATATAGGAATAATTATCCATATTACCAAATATTTGACCATTTATTTTTGGCGGAAAATATAATAATAGGACAATATAAAGAACCTTTTTCAACTTAATGGGAAAATCCTATTTTTGTTAGTTTTTTGGTATTTTTCCGATATATATAATAAAAAAGTTATATATTAAACAAAAAAATACAATTATGATTCACTTATTATTAGGCATTCTTTTAGTGTGTAGTTCATTTGGAGCTATTATCTCAAAAACTACAACAGATTATGGATTTAGAAAACAAAGAGAACACAGCGAACCTTTGAAACTAGATTAATCCAAGTATATAAAATTGGGATGTTTATCAGATTTCAATTTCTGACGAATTCGTTCATCTGAACATTTAAAGTAATTAGCAGCATCGATTATCGAATAGAATTCTATCCCATCACATTTGATTATGGGTAATTCTATTCTAATGTTGTTATCCCACAAATCTTCCATCTTATCATAACCAATATCCCAACTATCTGTCTTTTTCCAATGACGATACTTAGGGTTATTAGATTCGATGTAATTTCTTGCACGAGATTCAGTAAAATCACCACCGATTAATTCTGCTATTTGTTTTGGGGTTTCGAATGGAATACCATCCACTTCATAACGAATAGTTGGTTTAGTTTCAGCTCCTACTATTTGCCAATCTTTATATTTTGATTTAGTAGATTTACATCTACGTTCTACCTCCGTTGCAACTAATTCATTTGGGTCTATTGATATTGCTGCTTCTCTGAATGATTTATATCGTACTCCATCTACTACACATTTATATGTACCATCCCAGTCGATATCCTCCGTTGCAATATCAGGGTTTCCCTTAATGAATACTAATATGTTCTGATGAACTGATGCAATCTTTCTATTACGTTCAAAATAGGTTTTAGATATACGAGATGCTTGATGTTGTGAATTGAATAAAATCATATCGTTATAAAAACTAAATCCGATTTCCTCACAACCCATTATTGTTTTAGATATTAAGTTTCGATATTTACCAATTTTGTAATCACCTGTCTTTGATACCTCTCTAACCTCTGATAATACAATACAAAAAAATCTATTAGGTTTTAGTTTATTATAACATTCTGTTAATATACTTGCAAACTTATCATCAAAGTCATCATCATCCATATTAGATAAATCACCTTTGGTATCTGAATATATTTCTAAATCATAATAGGGTGGACACGTAAATACAAAATCAAATAATTCATCGTGCATTGATTCCAATACATCTTCACTATCACCAACAATCCAAGTTGGTTTATTTGATTGTAGTTGATTTGCTTTAATTTGTTTTTCAGATATATCGATACCGGTATATTGGTATCCCATTTCTTCTGCTACAATACCTCTAACACTACCTCCTGCAAATGGGTCTAATACTTTACCACCTTTTGGACAAAACCAATCGTACATCGTTTCACATAACGTTGCATCAAAAATGGATACAGTTTCTTCCGTATCCCAAAATTTACTTTTAGAAATAGTTTGGTCTCTACCCAATTCAGATTTGATTCCGTAGGTATTAATCCACCATCGCTTTCTATCTTGCCATTCCTTTGTTCTAGTGTCAAGAATAGAGAAAGGTTTAATCATTCTTTTTGGATTTGTAGTATTCGTCTAACTTAGCATCAATATAATCAATTGATTCCGATGAACCATCGAAACCTTCATATTTTGCATAAAGTTGAATTTTAGTTGGAGTTTCTTCCAATTCTTTTTTTAACTCCTCAATAGATGGGAGGTATCTTACAATGTAGGTCATAGTAAATCATTTGGAGTATTTCGATAAATTCGATATGAATCATCATCAAAATGTTCGGTACTAACTTCAAATACAATAGAATTGTCTTCTAACGCAGTTAGTTGGTGTGGTAATCCTTTTGGTATGTATGTAGATTCACCAGTTCTTAATACTTTTGTATGTTTTTTTGCAGTTTCCGTATCAATGTAATCAAATGTAAATGAACCTGATTGAATATACCAAGTTTCATTTTTAATCATATGATAATGCATTGAGAATTTTGAGTAAGCTGTTTCAAATACTAATAACTTACCACAATATTGTGAATCGTTGTGTATCCATAACTCATAACCCCAGTTCTTTTCTACACGAGTTGGTTTAGTGTAGATAGGTAATTTTTCCATAACTTAGTTTTAATGATTAATAATCATCATTATCGAATCCACTTGATTTTCTTTCCAAATCCTCATATAGTGCATCCATTTCTTTCAATACAATTTTTACATCACGCCAATTTTGCTCTTCAATTGCATCTTCTAAAATGTTGCAAAACTTTCCAATTAATGTTGTTAAATCATCCATATTATCTCCAATTATTTTTTTTAAATATAATTTAAATATAGTTGTTTTTTATTTTACTATCATTTTCTATACTTTTTATTATAGATTGTGATAATAAATTATGAAATTTTAAACTAGGATGGTCATTATTAGACCAGGGTAAATCGGTTGCTATTCTATATTCAGGCTTTGAATTGTATGCCGAAAATATAGTTTCATACTCTCTACCATCCGAATGTATCGGTATTAAACTTTCTTTATAAAAATTATATAAATTTAAATCTATATTTTTTAGGTTTTCGTATTTCTGAATATCAGATGTCCAAGTACCTAATACTTTTACCTTTATACCATTATCGTATATATCTTTTAAAAATGTTAATGTCTTTATTATTTCTTTAGTAGAATACTCATTATCAATATCTAATGGAGTTTTATCACCAAAATATTCATTATACAATTCGTATGATTTATATTTTTTATATTCATCCAAACTAAGTTCTTTACATTCATAACTAACTCTATCGTTTAATATTTCTCTAACTGAAATATTACAACAAGAATTTAAACATTTGTCGTGAATATATACATCTCTTAAAATTTCCGTAAATTGTAATATTACATATTCAATATCACCTTCATATTCTAACAATGATGATGATATAAATTTACGCATAGTAGATAAACTACCACCATTTTTTGGATAAACTAAATCAAATGTATTAAAATGTTGTGAAACTTTTCTAGCAAATCTATTTGATTCTATAAACTTAATATGACCAGGTTTTTGGTACATAACTGCTTCTGGAAAGAAGTATCCTTTATGTTCTTGTTTATAATAATCATATCGGATTGTTGGGTAATCAGAATATAATTCTAATGCCTCTCCCCATGTGAATGAACAACCTGCGAATATTATACCTCTCATATAAATAACTTATTTATCAAATCAGTTTTGTGTTGATTTTTTTCACTTATCAAATGATGTAAATTGGAAATATTATTTTGAAATTTATCTCTATGAGTTTCCCATAATTCATCTATCTTAGATGTAGTAACATATGTATCTACAAATTGTTTAAATCTAACAATACAATCTTGTTGTAAATTATAGATTAGACTATGATTTTGTTCGAAATTTTCCAAATTACTTTGTTGTAACATATCATACGAAAAGAACCCTAAACGTTCCAATTCTTTAGTCATTGTATATGAACAACAATTATAAAATGGAAATCCGTAATAATATTCTTTGAATGTTTTTTCAGTTACAAATACTTCTGGTTCTTCTAAACAAGTTTCAAATGTTAAATGCATTTTGGCATCATACATATCATTGAAATAGGTGTTATGTAAATTAACTTTATTTAAATTTAAGAAAATTCTATCAACACTATCTAATGTATCCGATTCTGATACATCGTATTCTAAAACATTTAAATGTCTTAAATCACTTACCTTCTTCACATTAAGATGTTCAGAATTTGCTATTAGATATTTGGAAACAACATCTCTCCACCCTTTATATCCATCTCTATGATAAAACGCAATATCAAAATTGTGTGCTATGTTTTCTTTTTTAGAATACCAACGTTCCTCTAAATGTATTAGGGATTGATATCTAAGAAACGCAGAATATGCGTTTTGAATAAAGTTTGGATGAGAACGAGTTTCAATATCAATATTCTTATGAAATTCGTTTTTAATAAATTCAGGAGAATGTGTTATCGAATCTAAGTTACAACTTAGAATACGAAGACCCATATCCATACATTTCACTTTTAATTTAGAATGGTGATATATTTCACCATCATTTTCTAATGAAATGATTTTACCGAATCCTTGAGATGTTAATCGGTTATATTTTGAATACCCATCGATTGAACCATCTATATAAGTAATGAATATAGTATCATTAAATGTAGATAATCCTAATGGATTTGTTTCTACAAAATGATTAATTTCATTTGTTATATAAACATCAAATGTTATAGAATCTAATTTAGCTAAAAATCTATATGGTTCTGAATGTTGTAAACTATCCACATATATCTTAGTTACATATGGTTTTAATAACCGATATGTAAATAAAAAATCAGGTCTATTTTCTACTACGATGTTTGTAACCAAAATTATTTAATTTTATCTACCTTGTCCACGATAGTTCTTTTCTTTTCTATCATGTTTGTTAGTAGTTTTAGCGTGTTTACCACCCTTGCGTTTTCCGAATGTTACCTTTTGAGAAGATGTTCCACCTTTTGCTTTTGCCATTATTTTTTAACTAACCCTGCAGATTTCAATGCTCTAGCATTTAACATCCACTTTTTTCCTATCGGGTTGTAAATAGGTTTTCGTAGAAATTGGTCAATAGATTTTTGAATGTTTGCAGCAATAGGTTTATCATATGTTGAAACCTTACCAGTTTTTCTATCAGTAGATGTATAAGAATTTTTACTATAACTAGTATTATCAACGATAATAAAATTACTTCCAAACATACCTTGAAATGCACCTAAGTTATTTTGACAATCCTTCCAAATCTTCTTAACTAAATCTTCAGGTAAAGTCCTATCTCTTTCTGCATTTCGTTTTAACGCAACTTCCAACGAAGTGTTTACGAATACCATATAACAATCGTATCCTAAACTCTCAGCATGGTCTTTTTTCTTTTTTATTTTTGTAACCTCATCACCAGTTCCATCTATAATCATACCCAATCTACCAGCTTCATAAAAAGCTTTTTGTTTATCAGATAATTCTTTGGCTTTACCTCTAATAGATGTATTGGTTTTTGCAGTAATCATATTCCAAAGTTCAGGTTCTTCTCTTTCGATTCTACCTAAATCTTTCGGATTGATACCATTATCTTTTAATCCCTTTTCAAACGCAGGGTCAGAATTTACTAATTTTAATCCACTTGCAGCAACTGATGATACTACTTTATGTCCTACACCGAATATTTCGTTAGCAATATAGGATTTACCAGAACCTGGTCCTCCTGCCATAAATACACATTTTAGGACACCTGGGTCATCTATACCTTCTAATACTAATTGTTCCATAATCGATTCTTTTATTGACATCATTTCTGATTCAATATCGAACATATTATCAACCAATATAGCTTCTGTAATAATGGATTTTAAACTCATCGATTCTCCTTACTTCTTAGCAGATGTTTTTTTAACACCGCCAGTTGTAGTTTTTTTAGTTTTTGCAGAAATTTTCTCTGCTTCTACTGCAACTTTCTTAGCTGTTTTTTCTACAACTTTTACTGCTTTAGTAACATCATCAGTAAGTTTTTTAGCCTTAGCTTTTACTACTTTAGTTTGTTCCTTAATTTCTTCGATTTTTTCTTCAACTACATCTGGAATGTTGTTGTTGTTTTCGTCTTTGATTTTACCAGATTTGATAAAATAAGTTATTCCACCTGCTACTGCCAATAAAATAACTACAATTGCTAATGTACCCATAATTGTTTTGTTTGTGTTTGTTAATAAATATATATAAAAAATTTAAAAAATTAATCTTCACCATATAAAGACCATTTTTTCTCTGGCTCTGGTTGAATTATCTTTTCTTCGGTATCTACTATATAAGTAATCCCCTCTCTCGCATCCATATAGAATTGAGTTTTTCCATTTTTCTGATACACATATTCTAACACTTCGGTTAGAGATTGCAATACAATAGTAGGGTTGTCAAACGGGCTCCACTTGTCACCAGGTGGAACACGTTTAGCAACTTTAATTTTAACCTCTTCTTTTACGATTTCTGGTTCTTTATTCATAATTATTCAATTACTCTGATAACTCGTGATTCTTTTGCACCACTTACTTTGTAATCAATTTGTACACCTGCAGTTTCGAAATCTTTTACAACTCTTGCTTCTGCTTCGGTTACTGATTGTGCATCTACTAAGTAGATTTCTTTTGCTTTCTTGTCTTTACCATTTTTTTGTGTTGCAACTACAACCTCAACGGTCACTTCAAAATACTTGTTCATAACGTTTTTGTTTAAATTATTAATTATAGATACAAAGATACGAAAGTTTTATCAATTTTCCAAATCTTTTTTAACTATTTTTTTCAATGTTTTTGCAAATTCAGAATGACCAATGGTAGTCATATGTCTATCATTAGTAATATCTGGGTATTTTGATTCAAAATAAAACCCATCAAATTTATGTTCTAATTCATTATTAATTGAATTATCATCAACCATAATACATTGTAGTTCATCTATTATTAAATCAATATCGTAATAAAATACATCTATTATATTTGTCCAAAATTTAGAAAATTGTGATTTATTTATATCATTTGAATATTCACTTATTCTAGATTTTAATTTCATAAAATCAGTACCTATTTTGGAAAACGCCAAATCATCCCACGGGATTATATTAATGGTAATTTCTAACGAATCACAATATTTTTTCAATTTATAAACTTCATGTATTGTTGTTAATAAATTGTAATCATCATCAAAAAATTTTGTAAGAAATGTTTTCTTATTATCGTCTGAATCTTCAAATTCTGTTAATATACATTGATGTTTATCTAATTCGTTTACATATACTTCTATTCTATTATAACTTGGTATCTGATACCATATTTCTATTTCAGTTACATCCTTACCTTGTTTTTGCCAATCAAATATAAAATGATATATAGTGTTTATTGATGTATAAATTCCTTTACCGCCGGATGCCAAATTGTATGAACCATTATAATTTAATAATTTAGCTAACTTATACGGCCAGAGATGTGGTTCTATAAATTTTTTAAATTGAGAATCATTCCATTCTATTTGACCATACATTTGTTTAAAAATGTTTGGATTTATATTAGGAAATTCTAATTGAAATAATTCTATATTATTGAATCCACCACCACCTGTATAAGAACATCCACTTGCAACTAAATATTTACTCATATTTTAATCCGTAAAATTGATAATTTTTATGAACTGAATCTAAATCGTTATTTGATATTGCTTCATCTTCATCTCTATAAATTGCATCTACTGGACATTCAGGTACACATGCTCCACAATTAATACACATTGATGGGTCTATATAAAGTTGTTTTCCCTTCAACTCATCGGGTGTCATAGTTCTAACTTCCTCACCTAGTTGGTCTATATAAATAGGACCATTTATACAATCGACAGGACAGACCGTTACACAAGATGTATCGACACAATCAACACATGATTTTCCTATAATAAAACTCATTAGTATTCGTATTCTTTTTTAGGACCTGTTAAATTTCCGTTTAGTAAAAATGAACAATTGAAACATAACATTCTTAGGTTATCATATTTGTGGTTACATCTATTACCATCGTGGAAATCTAATACCAAAGGTACTTTACCATCGGTAATACGTTTTTCTTCGAATCCGCAGTTATTACACTTTTCAAGCATATAACCATTTAATAACAATCTTTGTTTTAATTTCCAAATTGGATAATCAGGATATTTACCTGCAAGAATATCATCTAATGAGAACTTACCTCTTTTAATATTGTAACCTTTACGAATTCCTTTACCATCTGGGTTTTTTAAATCTTCAAAGATGTTATATTGTCTAGCATATTTTTTATAAGTGTTATATGATATACCTAACAATCTTGCTGCTTCCATTGCGGAACGAGCCTTCTTCTGTGCATCTCTGATTTCTGATTCTAAAATAGGTTTAGCACCCAAACCTCTTTTCATTCTCCTATTTTTACCTGCCAAAGATAAATCCTTAGTGGGGTCAAAGTTGGGGAATATTTTTTCTTCGTTATTTTCCATACTAATCATATTTTTATATAAGTATAGTATATTTAAATATTCAGAAAATTAATAAACCTAAATACATCGTTTAGCCCATCAGAAAAGGCTAGTTTGAATATTAAATTTCTATTGTTTATAAATCTATGTTTATTTAATTTAAAATATTCAGATAAATCAACATCTTTTAATTTAATCAAATTAGATAATGCTACATCAATTCTTTCTTTCGGGTCTTCGATTAAATCATAACTATTATCTAATATATCATCAAATAAATCAAATCCCATATTTCTTAAACATTCTAAATTATTGGAATATGAAATGAATATTGGTAATTGATAAAATAAAAAAGGTTTTAATGATTTTTCAGTAAGTGTATTATATTCAAATTTTTTAGGAATGTAATTTATATTTTCAGTCACTAAATCAATATATCCATTACTAAAAATATCCGTATGATGTAACTCACCTGATATATCAGCATTTTTATTCTCATCCCATCCTAAGAAAAAGTTATCAATCTTAATTGGAAACTTTGATGCAACCACATTATCCCAATAGTGTTTATCCATAAATTGATTAAAATAAGTTATATCATTAAAATCTTTATGAATAGTTTTATTACTACCATAAAAGAATGCTGATATAATACCATCATTAATCAATCCATTTTTAAATAAATAATACAATGTATATGCTCTGAATTCGTTGAATCTACCATTTCTTGAAACATACAATTTATTTCGATTAATTGTATATGGTAAATTTTCCATCATTTGTAATTGATGACCATTGAATACTGAAAACGAATCGTGGGTAAATGTTAGATATGCATAAAATGGAAAATACTTTGAGTTGAATACCTTTAAATCATTTAACTGATTAAAATCATTATCGCTTATTACATCACAAATTAGTATGACATTATCATATGAAAGATTAAAACGTTTTTTGAAATTTAATGCATTTTCATATACACCATAGAAACCAGATGATTCGGTTGTAGAATCTATATAAAATTTAGTTTCGTTCGTTGCGTATTGTAGTATATCATTACAATCATTTAATTGATTAGAACCAATAAAAATAATATCATACGTTTCATTTGAGTTTTTATTATCAAATGATGTTATAAAACTTTTATAAAAGAAATCTATTAAACGAGTTGCACTTGATGTATATTCTAAAATTCTCTTCATTATTCACGAATTAAATCAAGTGTAACACAATGAGGTCCTCCACTAAATGTCCTACTATGTCTCATCTTTACGGGTATAGAATCGATTCCATACTTCTTTAAAGTTCTCATAAGAAGGGTTTGGTGTTCTTCGACCATAACTGTCTTTTCATCGATAGAAAGTATATTCATTCCAAGCCAAGGTGATGCAGGACACCAATCTTCCAATACTTGTGTAGGATATGGTTCAGGTGCCCAAACTTTATCCCAATCTCTTAAAAAATCTGGCATATTTTTATCGTTCACTCTAGATGGATTTAATAACACTAAACCTTCTCTTAAAAATACAAATGTAGTATCGATGTGAATGTATGCATAAACATTTTCTGCAGTATGAACTTTATATTTAGGGTCAAAGTTTTCTCTTAAATAATTACCTAAAAATGTTGCACCTGCTTTGTTACCGGTATTACTTACTAAATATAAAATATCGTAACCACTTTTAATTATATTGGCTGCATCAAATACTGGTTCTGGTCCATCCATTAAGGTTGGTCTAGTTAAATCATTACGATTATACATTTCATCACCTAATTTTGGTTTAGGTAAATCAATCCAATGGTCTGGATGTATTAGTGGTTTACAAGTTTCTGATTCAAATTGTCTTTGACGTAAAGTCATTGGTGTTGCCAATACTTTATTTTCAACTACCAACATAGAATCTCTTGGACAATAATTATAGTAACCATCAACCTGCCATAAATCATTTCCTTTTTTTTCTGAAAAATCTCTATCGATTGGTCTATGAACTACTACACCCATATCTTCCAATGTTTTTGCAATAGTATTTAAATCCTCTTCGGTTTCTGCTATTAATTTTTCTGGGTATTTTCCTGTTGGTATTTTACTGAATTCTTCATCTGAAAGATGTGCATAATCAATAGAATGTAATGATTTATCAGTAACTGTTGGTATTTGTGCATTTTTGGCAGTTCCAACTATAATTTCTTTTAACTTACCATATTCACTTTTTACGTTAGGTATAATCATATTTTATAAAATTTTATTTAATTCTGAAAAATTAGTGAGTTCAGTATATCCATTTGGTTCAAATATTACATCAATAGTATGGTCTGTTAATTCAACTTTATTAGAATTTAGATAACCAAAATCTATCAATTGGTTATATATCATTTCACTAATTATTTTATTACCTACATATCCACAATGTCCATCTTTTATAATACCACGAGTTTCATCTTCTAATGTGAGATTGTATGAATTGAAATATCTAACTAAATCTCCTACCTTACCGGTCTTATCTTTAAATTGTAATATTTTATTTGAAAAATTTGGAATAGTATTACCCATTTTTGGATTTAAAAATATATTACCATTTATTAGATAGTTAATATTATTTAACTCTAAAAAAGAAATAAATAATAATAAATTTCGTTCGTATATAATGTGTTGATTTTTAAAATTTATTGTTTTTTGCATGAATTCTTTAAATAAAGGTTCATATTGAGTTAATAGTTCCTTTGTAGTATTGGTATCTTCAAAATACCCGTTAGCAATACCATGCATTAATGCATTATCATTATCATCAAAATTATAATTACAAATTACATAATCATTTAATTCATTAAAGAAATATTCTTTTCTGCCCAAACCACTAAATTCAAATATGAATAATGAATCATCAGTTTTTCCATTTTTATCTTGTATTACATCTAAGGTTTTACGAAATATTCGTTCATTACCATACCCAGATTTTGCTAGATTGTGAATTTGAATATCAGTACCTACAATTGATTGAAGTAATCCTGGCCAAGAAAAGTTATATTGTATTAATGGAATTCCTAAATTTTTGTATAAGTGTACCAATTTCGTATCTTTATCAAATTCGAAACCACCACCTGCAGTGTATGATGTACCAAAACAATATATGTTTTTAATCTTTTTCATTATTCTTTAATCCAAACTTAATCCATTTGTACCAAATTCTTTCGTGAATGTAATATTGAATGGGTTTATATACTAATTCTGCAATACCAAACGCAGTTCCAACTTTAATTGAACCACTTATCCACCACATCAAAAGAAACCCTACAAGCGTGCTTAAAATACGATATGAGATGGTTTTGGCGATATGTCTCTTACGTTGTACTAACATTATCCTTTATTTTCATCATAAGTCATAGTCCCATCTGGTTTCATATGACCAGTACGGATTGCAGTACCACTAATTGTAGCAATTTCAGTTGGTGGTTCGTGATAGATTACATCATATCCTACCCCCCTACCATAGTTCACCGACTCAATATCAGGTATTACTGAAATAAATAATTTACCACTTTGTAGTAAATCACTTAGTTCTACTTTTAATTCATCAAATACTTGTTGTGCAGTTTTAGGATTGTTCTCATCAACTTCAACATTTCTAATAGCCAACCAAACATTTTTACCTTGATTTAATTGTTGGTCAATTAACCATTGGTGGCCTTTATGCCAGTTTTGCCATCTACCGATGTATAACGCGTACTTTTTCATTATAACTTATTTATTTTATTTAGATTGTTAATCAATTTTGAAAATGATGTTTCAATAGAATCTTTTGTAGTATCTATATCAATAAAATTTACTTGTGGTTGTTCGTAATTTGGAACGTGAAAATGGTCTCTTTCTCTACTTTCAGTAGTGTGAACATATATTTCAACTATACTCTTACCAATCTTATCTTTAAATTCTTCTCTTAAATCTAAGTAAGGTGCAACTAATGATACTACAACATCACAATCTGATATATGTAGATATTCCACTAACGCTTGAGCGTTCTTAATGTTTGTTCTTCTACCTTGTTCTGAATAATCTTTGTTTTGGTAAATTTCACGTAAATGGTCTCCATCGACATGGAAAACTGATTTTCTCCAATTACGTTTTTCAGTTTGTAAAAACTTATGTAGTTTAGTGCCTAATACGGTCTTACCTGCACCTGGTTGTCCTGTAAACCAATATATCATAACTTATTTCCCTCTTTATTATAGTATTATATATGTCAAATCCGAAAAATCATAAAAAAAGGAGAACTTTCGCTCTCCTTTTAAATTATGCTAATAAATGATAATATTCTTTAAAATGTTTGATACGGTCTGCTAAACCAATTGTACCACCATTTACTCTTTTTGTGATTTTAGTTACCACAGTATCACTTGCTCCTTCATCTGCTATTTTATGTAATCCATTCTTAGAAAAGAACCATGCTGCAGATGCCAACGCATATTTAGATGCTACTGAATCCGGATTAGATGGGATATCAACTCCGATTGATTTACCAAACGCAGTATAGTTTTCTTTACCTGTTAATTGAATGTATCCTCTGCCTCTGAATTTATAACCTTCACCACTACTTTCAGGTCCGTTACCCATTCTATTACCATACACTTTGTTTGCAATCTTTTGTGGGTTTCTAGCATAAGCTGCTGCTGATGCTTCAGTTGGGAAATATTTTCTAAAAATACCATTCAAACCTTTTGCTGAATAGTTTAGGTTTTCTTGTGTTAAACGGAAACCACCACTCTCATGCCCACATTGTGCAAGAAAGTGTGCTACTCTTAATGGAGTGTTGATTCCAAATTTAGAAGCAACTTCAGGAATCGAATCTATTACAACTTGTGGAACGTGCCCTTTAAGTTTATCTAATTTTAATCCTGCAACTTGTGGTGCCGGAGTAGATACTATTGGTTGTGGAGTAGGAGTTGGTGTAGTAGAACCAGCGTTCATAATCTTTGTCCATGTCCCATCACCTACAATACCATCTGGAGTTAATCCATTTTTTAATTGAAAAGCTTTTACTGCTTCTTCGGTTTTAGGACCGAAATTACCAATTGGTTCTATTCCCAATTTAGTTTGTAATAATTTAACGTTATCGTTATTATCACCCTTTTTCAATAACATACATATCTCCTATTCTTTAATCTAAGTTTGTTTTTAGTTTACTACTAATTTTTGATAATTCAGCTTTATCAACTCCTAAACTATCTATCACCATAGCAAGTAATTTAATCTTTTGATTGTAGCTTAGTTCTTTACCTTGTGTTAATTCTAATGCTTTTTCAAATCTAACTTTTAATGCTGCTGGAATTATAGATGAATTAATTTCTTCTGCATCTATATTTTCATCTACACCTTCTAAATCATCTAATGATTGTGCAGGTGCTGCAGGTTTTACATTGTGGTTAGGTAACATAAAAGCATATTCTTTTTTTAATCTATTAAGAATTTCACTCTTAACGCGATTGGGTAATCCTTTATGTGAAGTTGATGCAAAATCCTTAGCATCAGATTTATCCATATCCTTTGCTACTTTTGCAACTTCAGGACTTGCAGGTGTTTCACCTTTTTGTGCAGCGTGAACCATACCCATAAATCTTTGTTGTGCTTTAGATTGTGCTGGCATTTTATTATTCTTCTTCGGTTGTATATAAAATATATTTAACTGAATCCGTTGCTGGTTTTTCAGGGTCTTCTGCTGAGTAATATACCTGATTTTCAGATAACCAAGCCTCACATAATTCATATGTGTTTAAATGCTCAGTTCCTTCTACTACGTCAAGAGAACCTGCTAATGTAATTTTGTAAGTTGTTGCCATTTTGTATTTTCCTTTGTTTTGTGTTAGTTATTTATCTACCGAAATATGAATGGTCATCATGTTCTAAACCATATTTCATAATTGTTTCATCATCTAATAAACGAGAGTTTATAGTTCCTAATCTTTTACCTTTGTAATAAACTGACCAGTTACCTTGTGGGGATGCATCGACAGTGATATTTTTCAAATCCTTAATACTTCTATCGTGGATTTGAATAGCATCTAAAAATTTAGCAGCCTTTGGGGTTAAATTAATTTCGTTTAATAAATCTTTTAATTTCATATTATTGTTTTTTGTACCAAAAACTTTTTGGGTCATTGGCAAATCTACCATCAATTCGTACTTCTAATTCATTTACTATTTTTCTACTAATATGTTCATTACCACTAAAATGTAATACTACAAAAAATAGTTGCATACATAATGCTATTACACACCATCCTGCTGTAAAATAAACTAATCCTTGAACAAAATATTCGTTGATTTTTTCATATAAACTTTTCATGTAAACTCCTTTATTACTTCATATAAATATAAAGTTTTCAAGGATTGAATAAAAAGTATTAATGTTTGATGTGTTGAACTCTCCACTTAACGTTTTTAGTACGCAACATTTGTTTTGCTGCATCTACGTTTTTTTGAGAATCATCGGCGAAATAGATATCATCGTAACCTTTATTATCAATCATATCTTCAATCCAATCTGCTTTATCTTTTGGATTATTTGATGCTAATGCTATTACGTTGATTTTGTTGGAATTGATACCAATATCTCTTAGGTATCTTCTAATAGGGTCTGCTGCTGAACGAGCAGTTAGGATATAAACTGGTTCTTTTGAGGTTTGAACTACCTTTCTTAATACGTTGGTAATTCGTTTGATTTCTTCAGGTTGTTTTACTTGTTCAAAATCTGAAAAATCAAATACATCTCCTGGTTTCTCATTGTATATTGCATATTGAGCTGGGGATAGTTTACTCTTTTTACCACCTTTATGGGTGATGTATATAAATGAGGTAGTTTTAACTAGGGTATCATCAAAATCAAATATTCTTAAATTCTTACTTTCAGTAAATAAAGTTCTACTTATCATACGTTACTTTTATACAGCTAATATACGATATTTTATCGATATTACCAAATTTTTAACCTATTATTTTGGTTTACCGAACATCATTTTAGTGTGAATAGTACCACCTATTTTTCTATCATATGAACCATCGCCATTCCATTTGATTTCTTTACCTTTTAACGCTTTACGAACTACATCTTCATCGGTTACTGGTTCTAATCCTTTACCGATGAATATATCTCGCATCTTACCAGAAACTTCTACATAGTATCCACTACCTTTTAATTTATCAACTTGGTGGTTTACTGCCGATGATTTTCCTGCCGATGAACCATCATGCCCAATTGCTACGAATTTCTTACCAGATGGTTTGTGTTTTGCTACAGTAGCTGCATCTATTTCATTATCATCATCCACATCTATTACATCAAAAAAATCACCTTCATCTGGCAAATCTTCTTTATCTTTTACATTAGAATGACCACCAATTGGTGCATATGCAGTTGCAATCAAATCATATATTTGTTGTTTGAATAAAGGTAGTTCAGAACGTAATATAGGTGTCCATTTGTTCTTTGGAATAACAACTTGTGGATTTTCAATACGTTTCTCTAATAGTAAATCTTTTAACCTAATCATTTATCCGTTGATTTGTCTTTTTGTTTTTGGTAGTGCCTTTTCTAACTTATCATTTTCTTTGGTAAGATATTCTACTTTAACTGTCAATGCTGCTACTTCTTTTGTAAGAGATAAAATCATAGTACGAAGTTCATCTTTCTCTTTAGATGATGCCTCTAATAAAGCTTCTAATTTAGAAATACGGTCTTTACAATCGTGACGAATAAAATCTTCATCCTTTTCTTTTGCTATTGCACGTTTTTCGTAGTACCTCCAAGCACCACCACCACCTAATATTGTAATTGCTGTTATTAAAACAGAATAAATGTTTTCCATTAGTTTTTACCTTTTTTTACTGATTCCAATTTCAAACTTCTTTGTGCATTAGTTAAACCACTAATAATAGATTTCAATCCACCTTTAACTCCTTCGGTATCTCTATCTTTAACTCTTTTATCTAAAATCTTTGTATTCATTTTTAGAAAGTTAATGATTGCGTTTTCAACTGCATTCCATTTGATTTCTTCTTCGTTTACTGATTCGTTTGTTCCGTATTCGTGATAGTTAGACGATGCTTGAGATATAAAATTCTCAGCATTAGTGATATGGTCTTGAATCCAAGCTGGAATATCTTTTTCATTTTCTCCCATTTTAGATTTTAATTCAGTGGCCATCTTAATGATAGTATCTAATGAGTTTTGAGCCATTGATACTTCGTGGTCTTCTCCCTCACCTTCTTTAAGAGATTTGAAAGAGTTTGCATATGGATTTGAGTAAACTTTACCAAGTTCAACTTGTTTACCATTCCAATCCATAGTTTTCATCATTCCTTTTAAACTTATCATATCTATATTCCTTTATAATATTTTTATTTACATCCAATTGCTTTGTAAAATTTATCATAATCAAAAACGATATTCTCATCTTTGAATTGTTGAATCATATTATCTGCAATCTCTTTACGATTCTCCATATCTTTTACTTGAATAAGTATATCAATTATACCATCAACCATCTGATATTGGTTATTATTTAACTTTTCGTTTAATATGGATTTTAATTTTATCATTTTAGTCTTTACAAGTTTTCCAACCACCACCTTTACCTTTGTAGTTTTTTGCTGCCCAACCATTTGCATATGCAGATGGATAAACATCAAACTTTTTCTTTGCTGCTGCTTTCGATGCAGACCATTTAGCAGGGTCAGTTGGACAATTTCTTTCTAAAAATAATTCCATCTTTTGTTCTACTGTCAGTTTCATATTTTCATTTTTACCAGCACCAGTCTTTACAAATGTAGGTTTCTGACCTTTCTTTTGTTCTCCACCCTTTTTACTATCACCTGCATCAGATTGTGCTGCTCTTTTTCTTTTTACAAATGATGCTCTACCATCCTTACCCAATTTATTTGCTTTTGCATTGGAAAGACATGCTGCATAGGCAGAACCTTCTTTACTATCCCCACATTTACCAACCTTCTCACCTTTTGAGTTATATCTATCCCACCCACCAGTAGGACCTTTACCAAACCATTTACGAAGGTCTTCACTAATTGGTGTATTATCATTTCCACATTTATGACAAGTATATGGGTGATTACCTCCATCAGATATATTCCACGACCAACCACAAGAATCACAAATTACTTTGTTATCCGTTACCTCTTCGTTTAATATATCTTTTAAACTTATCATTATCCTATATACGCATTTAATTCATAAGAATTTTTCATACCATATACTTGAATATGAAGCATTTTCTTTTGAGGTTTAAAATCTTTTCTTAAACTAAGATGAAATTTATTTGTTTTACCTTCCGATGGTTTGCGAGGACCCATTCCGATTTCTCTTGCTGCTTCTTCCTCATCGTAATCATATCCACTTTTCTTTGCCCAATCTAATCCTGCTTGAATTGCCGATGTATATGTTTTATGGTATGTATCGTACTTTGCTTCGTTTATAGATTCATTTTGTCCCTTTCTTATATTTGAAAGAGATTGTAAAGCGTTCTTTAATGTATTCTGAAATTTGTTTTTTTGTTCTGGAGATTTAGTTGCAGATATCTTATCTCTTAATGCTTTAATTCTATTATTAAGATTTTGAATTCTGTCACCTTCTACTGATTCTTTGATTCCCAATTCATCTTGTACATCGGTAATTTCACTATAATCCATATCCAACATAGCATCTATAATATCTTTACGAGATGCTTTTGGATTTTTACAAACTACTGCTGCTACTTTTTTTTTAGAAAATGAACCGCCGTGGTCGTACATTCTAAGAATATCCTTAAAATGAACATCATTTTGACTCATTTCACTTAAATTCAACTCTACATCCTTATCTAAATTTTGGATGTATCTTTCCTCCATATCATATAAATCTAATAGATTCTTTTGTAATGCAGTTATCTTTTTTGAAATTGCTAAGATAGGTTGTTTTAATTGTTCTCTCTTCTTTGGGTCAGTTTCTGCATTTAATTTTCTAGCATATTCACCACCGAATTTAGATTTTCTTTCTGCTGTTAATCTATCAATTTCTTTTTTAACTGCTTCTATTTTTAGAAACAATTTAGGAATACCTTCTGAAAGAGATTTTTTAAACTCTTCTCTAACAATTCCTCTTACTATTTCTTTGATTTGTACTTGTTTCATGATATGGATTTTTATATTATCTATAAATATATTTTTATTTTTTTAATCGAATTTTCCAATAAACCCCACCTCTGATATATGGTGTTAAATACCCATTTGTTCCATCGGTTGTTTTATTATTAACACCAATACCCAAATTGTATATTTTATTAGATTTAGAATTCACCATTACACCAACTCCTATGAAATTTACATAATCAGCTTGATTGAATCCACCTTCAAATCCAGCGTAAACTTTTCTTCTAAAAGGTTCTGGTATCTCAAGTGTATCCACTTTTGGTTTTATATTAGTTGTGTATTTTCTACCTATTAATTTGTTTTGTGAAATGGTATCAGTTATTGTAATCGAACCTTGTTGTTTATCAAACTTATATGTGTTTGTAAATATGTTCTTAGTATTTAGATATTGATTTACAATAAAGTTAGTATCTACTTTTGCTTCTATCGTATCATGTACTGCATATGGTATTAGTTTCTCAACTTCATATGGTACTTCAACATCATAAGGAACTTCTACTTCAATTGTATCATGAATTGGATGTAAAGATTGGCCATCAACTTTAACTATTTTTTCAATAGTTTTAGTTCTATTTGGCATTACACCGAATGGGTCAAATGATACTAATGATAATGAAATCACTAATACCAAAATAATAATATTTTTTATTTCTAAATATTTTTTCATTACTTAACCAAAAATAGTATAGTCATTATTAAAGCAATACCAGAACCAGCTTTATAAAAAGCAGTTTTTACTTTTTGAACTTTAAGTTCTTTTAATAGACTATTTGATTTTTCTCTTTCCAAAGAAAATTGTTGGTCTTTCTTATCTATAATAACATTTAGGTTAGTGATTTTTTCATTCTTCAAACTATCCTTTTGTTTATATAGGTCAATTTGTAGATTTTTTTCATCTAACACTTTATATACTTGCTTCAACTCTGCTTTAGCTCCATCACCACTAAGGATATCCTTAATGACTAATTTTGCTATCGGTACTTTTAGAGGTACTATCGAGTCCGTTTTCATATCTGTTTGTGAAAAACCAGATAAGGTCATTAGCAGTATAGGTATTAACAGCATTAACTTTTTCATTTGTTTCGGTTTTTAGTATGTTTATATTCTTGTTTATTGTAGTTACTCTTTCATCTACTTCATTGATTTCAGTATCAACTCTGTCTATATGAGTATCAATTACTTTATTTGCAGTTTCAACTGAATCTATTTCGTTTTGTAAAGAATCAATTTTTCGGTTATATGCTTCAACATCGGTGCGGATACTATTGTTAGTAAAGATATTATATCCAACTAAAATAATAAGAACAACCAATATGATATTTTTAAAACTCAATAAATTTTTCATAAATAATTTTCTTTTTATATTAATATAAGTATTTAGAATGAAACTTTTGAACCAATTTGGAAGTTATTTAACATCATAAATTCGGGTTCAAACATCATGTTTGCCCTATACGCAACATTAAATCCAAATCGTTTACTTATCTTGTAATCAAAAGATGCACCTACCATACCACCAGGAATTCTAGTCACTAATGTTGCACCTGTTACTGAATTGTAGTTTATTGGTGAATTTGTTACGAACACTTGAGGTGAAATAGATAACTTTTTAGATACATTATATGGTTTCATCCAAAACAACACCAATGATGTTGAAAATGATGATTGTAGGGTTTGATTTGCATCTGGCATTAACAATGTAATAAGTCCCACGTTTGCCCCATACGTTCCCAATTTAGGATGTGGTTTAATAAATGTATATCCTACCATACCCATATAAGTACCTTTAAGATATGCAGTAGTTAAAGAGTAACTATGTAAGGAATGTAATTTACCATTCTCTAATCTCATCTGAGTCATACCACCTGATAAAGCGAATTGGTCCATTGTACTCCAAATCAAAGCTGTTGCTGAATATGATTTATCACCCATTAAAGATGATTTAGATATACCCATAGATACCATTGCAGAATATCTACCATCCATATCCTCCGTTCCGGCTAAATCTGCTGCTACCAACATTGGATTTGTATTAGCACTTTTTTTCTTTTCTTTCTTTTCTTCCTTTTTCTCTTCTTTCTTTTCCTCTTTTTTCTCTTCTTTCTTTTCTTCCGATTTACTTTCTTCTTTTTTTTCTTCCTTAGATTCTGATTTAGTTTCTTCTTTCTTTTCTTCACTCTTACTTTCAGATTTCGATTCTGATTTAGATTCGCTCTTCGTTTCAGATTTAGTTTCTGTTTTTGTTTCAGTTTTGGTTTCCGATGAAGATGAATTAGATGATGAACTACTACTTGATGATGACCCACTACTTTGTGATGATGAACTACTGCTTGATGATGTAGTTGATGAATTATTATTTGTAGGTGGTGGAGTTGATGCACTTGCACCACTACTTGCAGCAGATGAACTAGCAGAACTTGCAGAAGATGATGCTGCAGATGAAGCGGATGAACTTGCTGCGGTTGATGCCGATGAAGATGCTGCGGAACTTGCAGCCGAACTTGCTGCAGATGATGCGGCCGAACTTGCTGCGGTTGATGCTGCTTGGGTTGCTGCCGATGTTGCTGCTTGAGATGCGGCTTGAGTAACTGCCTGTTGGACAGTTTGTTGAACTACTATATTAGTAGGACATCCCATAGTTGAATAAGCTAAATAAACGGAGTTTAACCAAAGTTTAACTGCTCCACTTTGAACTTCTAATGGAGTAAATACTTTAACTTGGTCATAGAATGATACTACTGCATTACCATTCACCATCGTAGTTGTTGCAGTTTTTATTTGACCACTACATTTATCTACAAAGGTTTGTGTATAAGTTTGTGCGTTCATTTCTTTAGTAAATAAACACAAAATTATTATTAATACATTTAGTAAAATTTTTTTCATTATCTATTATTCAACCCGATTCCAATTTGTGTATAACCTCTTATTGGGTCAGTATCAAACTTCAATGTAAATGCTTTGAAATCTCTTAATATACCAACTTTAAATGTTGTGAAATTTGTATTTGATTTTGGGAAAGAAATTCCACCTAAAGCATCTTTACCTTGATATCTTAATATTTCATTACCAAATCCTATCATACCATGTACTCCCAATTTACCAAATCTCTTACCACCTCCTAAGTATATAGTATGTTCTTTTCTAAATTCTTGTTTACTAATAGGAAAATCTGCCGTAGCAATATTACCATATGGAAAATATTGATTTCTATCTATATCATACGTCATTACATAATCAATAATGAAATATCCCTTTGTTCCACCAATAGTTCCCCAAAAATTAGCTTGTTCATTATTAGTTTTACCAATACCTGCATTAAATACTAATGGTTTTACTGCAATAGTATCTCTTTTACCATTTTCATAGATACGAACTACACTTTGATGTCTCCATCCAAAATCATCATACCAAATGTATGGAAATGGTTGATACCAACCCCAAGTTCCCCACATTAATCCATATGGATTTGCTGGGGTTGCTCTCCATCTTCTTGTTAAAGGTTGATTTGGAAAAGGTTGTCCTGGTCTGATTGGTTCAGTTTGAGTTCTCCATTTGCTCACATCTTCTCGTTGTGAATGTGATTGTTGAATACGAGGAGTTTCAGTTCTTTGTTGAGGTGGGGTTGTTCTCCAATTACTAACTTGCGAAAATGACAATGTTGGTATAACCACCAATAGAAACAATAATTTTTTCATAGGTATAATTTTTGATTACCTATAAATATAAAAAAAGGAAGTGTTACCTTCCTATCTTTGATATAAATATATCTTCCCATCTACCTTAACACAAATTGCACTCATATTTTCTATCCAATCTCCACTATTAAGATATCTCTTACCATCAATAGTTACATCTGCTGGTTGGTGGATATGACCTACCATTACACCATTACACCCTTTTAGTTTTCCCATTGATAAAGCAGATGTTTCGAAATCATTTATGTAATTGGTTGCAATCTTTACTTTGTTTTTTATTTTTTGTGAGATGGAAATATATGGTAATTTTCTCCATTTACGATATGAATTATACACTCTATTTAACCAAAGAGCAAAATCGTATCCAATAGAACCTATTTTTGATAACCATTTGTATTTTGTAATGAATACATCTATAACATCCCCGTGAAATATATAGTATTTTTCATTTTTTAATTCTAATACATAATCTTCTCTGATTTCAATTCCACCCAAAATACTACCAATAAATTCTTGTACAAATTCATCGTGGTTTCCTCTAATCCAAATGATTTTAGTTTTGTTAGATAGTTTCAATAGTTTAGATACAACTTTCGTATGTTTCTTTTTCCATTTAGAACCTCTATTCAATGCCCATCCATCTATTATATCTCCATTAAGAATTAATAATTCAGTTGGATGTGTTTCTATGAATTCTAAAAATTCATCTACTTTACTATCTTTTATACCCAAATGTAAATCAGATACTACTATTGCTTTGTATTTCATATCCAATAATTTTGATGGTTTTTGAAGAAGTTTGTATTGTTTCGATTTATGTAGCATTTGATACTTAATATGAACATATAGAAGAATCCTTTATTCTTAAATCTTCTAGCCGATGTCCATATTCCTTTTGTATTGTGAATAATCATTTTATCTGCTTTTTGTGATACCCAATAGTCCTCTGCGAATAAATGTGTTTCATCATATCCACCAGTTTTCCAATATGATTCAGTTTTCCACAATTGAAACCCACCTACTGCAAATGGAGTTCCTATCCAATTACTTATTTTTTGTTGAATATCAAACAAACGAAATATCCAATTGAATCCTTTTTCAGTTTCAAATGGAACAGTTACTAAATCAGTTTGGTATCCCAAACATTCTAATAATACAAATTTATTTTGTAACATTACATCTGCATCTAAAAATAAAATATAAGGAGTAGTTACAAGTTTACTACCTTCTAATCTTGCTTTTGCAGGAAACCCACCCTCTATAATTTCAATGTTTAAAGAATATTTATATTCATTTTGAATTTTCGATAACCACCATATGGATTCTTCGTCATCCGATATATCTGCAATAATAACTCTAATTCCATTGAACCCTATTTGTTTTGCAATAAATCCAATACATTCATAAATGTTATCTTTTTCATTTTTACAAGGTATGATAATAGTTATTTGGTCTTTCATATGAATAAGTAAAAAACCCCCATTCAATGACGGGGGTTTCAATATTAAGAAATTATTAAGATATTATTTTTTGTGTAATAATAATTCACCTAAAACTTCAATTTCACCAACTAATTTTTGAAATTCAATTTCAGATAAATCCATATTATATATTTTGTCACAAAATTCTTTTGATTTTGAATCTAATAAAGCTTTTGATTCATCAACATTAAAATTTCCTTTTGATGCATTTTCGTAATATGGTAATTTAACTACAAAATGATAGTGAGTCAATATTGCAGGTCCACCTTTTTCTTTTGCATCATTACTTATTTTTGTTGCACCTTCTAATCTCTTTGAAGCAAATTGTTCAAATGTAATGATATCATTACCTTCTTTTAATATATTTTTTAACTTTATCATTTTTCAAATACTCCTTTTTTAACCATTCTTAATAAAATTCTAGAACAAGCAATATCTAATGCTTTCTTAGTAGATGTACCAATAGTTGATTGATTAAATTTAACCTCATCCACAGTTGCATCTGAAAGGAATGATAATTCTCTTGTGGTTTTTGCTTCACCTAAACCAGATGCTGCAATGATTTCACCTGTCTCTGCGTTTGTAAATCTTACTTGTAAACCTAAACGTGTTACTACCATATTCTTAACACCATCTTTTAAATTTACCGTCTCATCTTCGGAAACGGAGAAATCATATACTTCGATTTCAACAAAGTAATGAGCTAAACGGATTTTACCTCTACCATCTAACTTATCTTGTGATATACCTGCTTGAGAAGCCTGAAATTGCTTAACCATTCGGTTTTTAATTTCAGTTTTATCTTCCGTAAACGTAAATCGGTTAAGATTCTCCAAATATTCCATCGTGATGTTAGCCACACCCAAACCCACTTTCTTTTCTTTGAGTTCTGGATATTGCTCATAAACTTCATCACCAATACCACATTTAAGGATTTGAATCGGAATTTGCTTTCCCTCATAATCTAAAAATTGACTAATGTCTACTTTTGTTTCGAATGATGCCTTATAATTTTCTGTCTTTGTTGTTCCCACAGTTTGGGCAATGGCAGCATTGCTTAGTAAAAAACCAAGCAAGAATACTAATAATTTTTTCATATACGTTTTTCATATTTTGTTCGTATATAAATATAAAAAAAGGGAAACTTTCGTTTCCCTTTTCAAATTATCCTAATTCCTCTTCTTTTGGTTCATCTTTTTTATTAAAGATTTTACCAACTTCAGCGATACCAAATGCTCCTAATGTTATATACATAAATGAATTATAAATAAATTCATTTACCATTAATTCTCTTCCTAAGTATCCTGTTACCAAATCGGTAACTGCGAATGCTGTCATTACTACAAATGATGCAAACCCTACGATTGTTTTCTCATTCAAATCATTTGAATCTTTGAAAATATCAGTAAATTTAGCCATAGTCTTTTTTCCTTTTTTTAAATTATTAAACTATGTAACCTTTATTATTATCCTACTTGTTCAGCATCTTCATCTTTTATCTTTCCACACTTCAAACACTCTTCTTCACCATCACCATCTAAATCACCCCAAACGTGTTCACATTGTCTATGTGCAAAGTATTCATCAATCTTACCATCACCATCGAAATCTAAACCATCCATTACACCATCACCATCTTCATCGATTTCAACACCTTTCTTTTCTACTTTTGGTGTTTCTTCGACTTGGTCGGTGACCTGGTCGGTTGTTGGTAATACTAATGGTGAAATATCAGTTGGAACTATTGGATTATTTGGACCATCAGCTGTATTACTTAATGATATACCATCTTCCTCATCCATTTTTTGTACTAACATTTTATCTTTATCAGTATCAGAGAACCAGTAGTCAATGATTTTACCATAAGAACCGATGAAAGCTCCTAATAACAATAATAAAAGTTCTTTCCACTCACCTTCAATTGCTGATTTATTTAGAATTGCTCCAAATATACCCATTATGATAACCATAAAACCACCTAATACGATGGCTGTGATGAACCATCTACGTTTCATCATTGCATTTAACAATTCTTTAAAACCAGTTGGCTGTTGATTATTTTCTGCCATATCTTTTTCCTTCTTTGTATGCGTGGTTCATTGCCCACATTAAAAACAATATAAAAAACCCCGTAACACCTATTTTATACCAAATCATATATTACCACTTTGGTGCTTCTTCTTTAAACTCATCACCTTCTTTTTTCTTAGGTTTTGGTTGAGGTTGTGCGTTTCCACCTACTGCCTTTTCTTTGATGATTACTGTCTTACCACCTGCTGCTTGTTGTTGAGCCTGTTGGTTGGAATTTGTAATGTTGATTACCGGTGCTGCTTGTTGTACTGGTGTTTCTTCTTTATCACCACCTGTCAATTGTGTAGTAACCCAAGTACCAACACCTAATGTAATTGTGCTCACTAAACCAATAATCATATTTTTGATTGAGCTACCTGTACTTTGTTCTTGTTCTTCTGCCATTTTATTTTCTCCGTTTTGTTATTGTATTTTGTTAAAATCTGTTATTCCTAATTGTTTACCATTTGAATCGAATAACCCTATTCTATATCCAGATGATGGTAATGCGTTAGTATATACTTTAAGTACATTATCACCTGCAATTACATTTGTAGTTTCTTTTGATATTACTCTATTTGCAATATCAAATATTCTAATAGTTACAGTTTGTGCTACATCACTCTTTACATTCATTGCAACTTCATTTGTTACAAAAGCAGTTTGTAGTTTAATACCTACTGAATTAGTAATCTTCAAGTCTTCCGATACTGCTTGAGGTGTAGGTAATATATCTTCTTTTGAACATCCTACTAATAAAATAGTAAAGAATACCAATCCAAATATTTTTTTCATTTCGTTCTCCTAATTGATTATTATTGTTGTTTTACTTATTTCTTTTTTAGTAACATCTTCCAATAACAAATATAAGTATTTAACCGATATTGATTTAGTGTATATTTTCTTTACATTTTCTCCATTTTGACCAATAAATCGTTCTCTACTGATTACTTGTCCATTTTCTTTATCAATTAAAGTTAATGTATATGTTCCCGCAGATGGTAAATCAAAATATATTGATTGTCCATTTTCTACTTTACTTTCACCTACATTAAATATTTTTTCAACCGGTGGTGTAGGTGTTGGTAATTCGGGTTTAGTACAACCTACTAATAAAATTACAAATATAAATAATATCTTTTTCATTAAAATTGAAAGTTTGTTCCTATCATAAATAGGATTGGGTTACTCTTTTTATATCCAACTGATTCACTTAATTTATCCCAAGTTGTGTTATATCTAATATTAGTATTCAACACAAATCTTTTAGTTATTTTCCAATCAATAGATGTACCATAATATAAATCCAAATTGAAATCATCTACATACGCTAAATCCGATTCAGTACCATCTTT